>Ga0126342_10005423_pt1:20000-22242 | contig 22242 bp, 21 predicted proteins | sample Cyp1metagenome_FD_92528 | JGI IMG/M metagenome (GOLD analysis project Ga0126342, IMG submission 92528) | Coral microbial communities from Lord Howe Island, Old Settlement Bay, Australia - Cyphastrea 1 metagenome | ecosystem: Host-associated > Invertebrates > Cnidaria > Coral ...
AGACAGATTGATAATTATCTAATTCGTTTGTTGGATAGATGGTTAGATAGATCGTCAACATATTACTGTTGTACATATATATATATGATACTTATCTAGAATAAGAGCTATCATATACCAGCCTGTACCAACCTATACAGACCGTTCCTGGGCCAATCTTGTGCAAGCAAATTAGTGGTGTGGAGCCGGTCGTTTGTTGTTCTCGGACGGCTACTCCCGACCAGCTTGACGCACGGAGGCAAAAGAAATTGATAGCCATGGATCAACATGTGCAATTTGATCAATCCCAGATCCCCAAGATCATGAAATTCGAGGGATTCTCCGAAACGGACAAAGTCAACAGATTGAATAGGTTCAAGACATTCTGCAAGGCCGCTAGGGTTTCGTTTCTACGAGGGTAGAGGGATTACTGGCCCGAGTATTCCATTGAAGCTGGTAGACATGTTCACCTATGTTCACCTTCGGTCTAAAAATAGCTCTGATATTTGTCAAAGCTTGCCGCTGAGCCAGCTGAAATGTATGAACTTGGCAAGCCACCGATTCCAATGACAGTAAAGTGTCTATCTTTTTTGTGGCTGTCATGGGGGAAATGAATCACGCAAGGCCACAGGGAGATGTGCGAGACGCTTCGCGCAAGGCACCCATGGGCGCCTGTTGGATGAACAGTGGCATATCATGGAAATGTCACGGGAGAACCATGAAGATATTGTGGCGTTAACATGCATGCTCATCAAATATGAATGGATGGATGATCTTATATATATATGCCATTTGATACATTGATGGATTGATGCATATACAGAGAGTCATGGCAACGATTTGTTCATTCTCAAGGTGGAATCCGCAAGGTCATGGCGTATACCCATCGGATGATTGAGAAAATCGCTGCCAAATGCTTGGTGGATGGTTGATGTTGGTGAACTTTTCTCATTCCGCTCATTCACCGGTGGCTTGTTGCAGTTTTTCCTTGGTCAATAAAGTGTACTAACTATTCAGTAGCGAATACTCTGAGAATTCTGCGACGCCCTGAAATTTGCTGGTTGATCCCCGGAGCTGGGTGAGACATTTCGAGAGGTTCGTTCAGTCCATAGCAAACGCTGAGGGATGGCGGGCACGAGTTTTCAGAGTGATCACTATTTGTTGGGTAAACCCCTCAAATCAACCAATGCCAATTCAATAATCTGGGGCTGATTCGGAGATTACCCCAGAAAAGATTTGTATTTCTGATCTGGGACTTCTTTGCAACGATGCAATACAGGATAAATCATGAAACAGCACGAGATAAGTTTATGTACAATTTTGCTACTCTCCAAAACCATGGCTAGTTTTGTTGAAGCAACCAGTAGCTGGCATTGAAGCATGGAAGCCCATTTTTTGGGTGCATCACAGAATAGAGGAAACCCAATTGCAAATTCAATGGGATCACGATGGTCAACTGCGTTTGTAACAATATTATACCTACCTACCTACCTACCTACCTACCTACCCACCGACCTACCTACCTGCCTACCTACCTAACAACCTACCTACCTACCTACCTACCTACATACATACATACATACGTACATACATACACACGTTACATACGCACATACGCACGTAAGTGCCTAAAGACGTACATACATACACACGTACGTACATACATACGCACATACATACATACATACATGCGTTCATTCAATCATTCATTCATTCATTCATTCAATCAATTCAATTCAATTCAACTCAATTCAATTCAGTTCAGTTCAATTCAATTCATTCATTCATTCAATCATTCAAATCAATCAATCAATCAATCAATCATTCATTCATTCATTCGTTCATTCATTTATTCAATGAATTCATTCATTCAATTTTACATACATACATTCCTACCTACCTATCTACGTACGTACAAACCTACTTACTTTCATACATACACAAATACATACATACATTCATTTATTCATTCATTTTTTCATTCTTTCAATTTTACTTACATGCATACATACATACACATTCATTCATTCATTCATTCATTCATGCATTCATTCAGTCATTCATTCATTCATTCACTCACTCATTCATTCACTCATTCATTCATTCATTCATGCAATTGATTCCTTCATTAAATTTTACATTCATGCATACATACATACATTCAGTCAGTCATTCATTAAGTCAGTCATTCATTCAGTCATTCATTCACTCACTCATTCATTCACTCATTCATTCATTCATTCATGCAATTGATTCCTTCATT
>Ga0126342_10005424_pt1 | contig 22240 bp, 13 predicted proteins | sample Cyp1metagenome_FD_92528 | JGI IMG/M metagenome (GOLD analysis project Ga0126342, IMG submission 92528) | Coral microbial communities from Lord Howe Island, Old Settlement Bay, Australia - Cyphastrea 1 metagenome | ecosystem: Host-associated > Invertebrates > Cnidaria > Coral ...
ATAGATTGTTCCATGGATTTATTTAGAAATTGTGCTGGATCTTAATGGTGGTATTTTATGGGACTTTTTATGGGATATACCGATATACCACTATTATGTCCCATATACCATTTATATTTTCATGGGATCTAAATGGGCATTTTATGGTATTTTCATGGGATCTAAATGAGATAATATGCCATTTTAAGAGGATCTCTTTAGGATGGTTACCCTCTGGTTATTTGGTTATGACTAACATAGCGAACTGGAAAATGACCCATTTATAGATGATGTACCTATTAAATATCAATAATTATCATATACCCTCTGGTTATGACTAACAGTTTGCTATTGAAAATGGCCATAGAAATAGTTGATATACCCATTAAACATGGTGGTTTTCCATAGTTTTTTGTATGTTTACCATTTGGTTATGACTAACATAGCCATGGTATAGATGGCCCATGGAAATAGATGGTTTACCGAACTGAAAAATGGGTGGATCTTTCCATGGCGAACTGTTAAATAACCAGATGGTAAACATACAAAAAACTATGGAAAAACACCATGTTTAATGGGTATAATATCAACTATAAATGGCCATTTTCAATAGCTATGTTAAAGTACCAGAGGGTAGTTTCAAACAGTTTTTATTGTCCATAATATATGGGATAATCCTTCCCATTTTTCAGAGGGGTTGAAACCACCAACTGATTACCAATGGTGATTAACGGCTGGCTGGTGATTTCAAATATGGTTTTCCACAATATATTGGGAATAATCATCCCATTGACTAATATTTTTCAAGATGGTTAAAACCACTAACCAGTTTACCAATGGTGATGAACGGTGATAATATTATAATCGTCATTATCAATGGTGATGAATGGGAATATGGGAATATGGCACGGGGGTCGCATTTGCCCCTACCTCATGTGGGGTCGCACTTGCCCCCGTAGGGGCGAATGTGACTCGACCTCGTTTTGCGTGGCAGGCGCAGTAGTTTTAGAGGTGGGAAAGGATCGTTTTCCAGCTGTGACAGTCAGCTCTAACATCCTTTTCAAGCAACTTCCAGCCTGTTCTGCGTGCTATGTTGCAACATCCGTGTCAAGCATCTTCCAAGACGCTCTGGATGCTACGTTGTACCATCCGTCTCCACTAACTTCCAAGACGCTCTGGATGCTCCTTTTTCAACACGCAGTTCAAGGAACTTCCAAACTAGTTCTGCGTGCTACGTTGTAACATCCATGTTAACTAACTTCCAAGATGTCCTGGTTGCTTTGTTGCAGCATCCATTTCGAGTAACTTCCACCCAGGTCCACCCTTAACCAATGTCCCAAGTCCCTCCTAAATGTCCCTTGTCCCAAGATTAAACCCTAGAGGGCGAATGTGACCCCTGCCCCTGGGAATATCATGGCAATATCATGGGGATTAGTGATTAGCAATGGTGATTTAGGCTGATTATATAATTATAATGGTGGTTAATGATGGTTAATGATTATTGGTGATGAATGGTGATGAATGGGAATATGGGAATATAATGGGAAAATGATGGGAATAATTGCCAATGTTGATTTATGCTGATATATGGTGATTATATGATTATAATGGGGGTTAATGATTATCAATGATTATCAATGGTGATGAATGGTGATGAATTTACATGGTGAGCACCAAAATGGTTTTGAATGGTAATTGATGGTGATGAATGGCGATTAATGGTGTTAATGGTGATTAATGATTATTAACTGAATCACTACAAATTAGTGGTGATCAATGATTCTCCAGTAATAACACGGGGCAAGCTGGGAAACCTCCGAACTAGCCATGGAGGCTTTTAGCCAGTGGAGATCATCCATAAAATTCCATAAATATCTATGAATCTGATGTTTTCGATAGATGGCAATGGAGAATGTCACATTAATGTCACATTAATGTCACATTCACAGGTGCTTTTCCCACTGAAAAATGTCCATTTCTCGGGATCATTCTACAGGATGAAGTCATTGTGACAACTGTGACATCACTGGAATGTCTGTGAGTTCGCCAGGGGAATCATCCCAGCTTGACTAAACATCTTACCCCGGAGCGTTTGACCCTCCAAGTAGCTCGAAACATTGGTGAAAGTATCAAATTTCTGGGATCAAAGAACCATTTTTATGGCTAGAACTCGATACTTGAGGTAGCCATTCATATCATTGATAACCATTAAACATCTCGAACCATGACATCATGAAAACCCAACTAATTTGACGATCAACCATCCCGCAAATACATATATATATATATATACATAATCATCATCAAGTGTCGCCCGGTTCGTTCCAAACAAGTGCTGGCAGGTCTTGGCAGATTTGTTGCTTGATTCAGACAATAAAGGATGACAAAGTTCTGTTGAAACGAATGGAAAATCTTACTTTTATCAATCTAAAATTTGAGGAAATGGATCGAACGACTTCAACAAAGGAACCTTGGATGAAACAATAATCACACTAACCAGAGTATTGACTTTATATTATTAACTGGAATCAGTGTTCAACCTCCCATACTAAAAGGACCCTCCCCAGCAGGCAACCGTGGTGGCCGATGCCATAGCGAAGCCGTCGAAGTTGACGCCGGCGCCCTTGGCTGCCTTGGCTCCGACGGAATTTCCGGCGCCAAGGGCAACAATATGGTGATATCAGTTACCCTCTGGTAATTTAACATAGCCATGGAAAATCACCATTTTTAATAGGTAAACCATCTATAAATGGTCGATTTTCCATGGCTATGTTAAATAACCAGAGGTTATATATTTGATTAGGGGATTCTAGTAGGGATAGGACCAACTGATCAGTTGCATTTGATGACATAATTGATTGTGTCTAGGAATCGTACGGCTATGCAATTTGACTCGTGTAAAACATCAGGCAACAACATTATGGTTATATTTTAGTTATGGGTGATATACCAGATCATATAGCACGGAATATAATGAGCCATATGGGACACCATGGAATGTGATGGGATAGAACCAGCCATGTAGGGATATGAGGCTTGTCTGAAAATGTGTATCCGCAAATTTGACGGCTGATCATGTTTTCTATGGTTAAAACGGAAGTTTTGGTGTATACCCAATTTTCAGAAACACCATACGACTAGGCTAGGACCAATTTGTGCATAGATAGCTAAGTAAACGGTATTTATACATATGCTTGTAAATAATACACACAAATACCGTTTACTTTGTGTGATATAATATATTTTACGCAAATAATATAATATGATATGATTAATATAATATAATATAATATAATATAAATATGGTCCCGGCCGGCGGCCGGCAACCCGTACAAGCCGCTACAGACAGCCTACATATCACTTGCCCTGACCCTGCAAGTTGATATGCATATATGCGAACATATGTATATTTACATTTGATACATACAAGGAGAGAGACATAAAGAGAGAGATAGGTATGGTTAATGTGGTTGTACATGTCTACACTGTCTACACTGCAGCAAAAAGGAATCCCAAGATTATAAAGAAATAGATTCGCATTGATATTTTCCTAAAGCCCAGAGATCGCCTTTTCGATCTTGACATGTAGAGTCAGAGGTTCAACCGAAGTTCAACCAGTCTAAACGTCGGTTGTTGCCCTGCGCTGTTACCCTGCGCCTTGCTTTCGATCGAGCAAAATCTGCACGATCGTCATGAGGACTTCGGACTTGGAATCGTTGCCTCGGATCTCACCAAAACATGGCCGACCTGCAGGTCGCCCATTCAACAGCCGTTTCGGGTTCCCCAACTGATTTTGTTGTTTGTTTCGATGGTTTCCATTCAAAATAGATAAAATATCATGTGTTGTTGATTTCTGTTGGCTATGATTGTCCAAAAATGATCTTGTTTTAGGTTCCTCTGGCAGGTTTGTTCCAAAATTCAGCTATCTGAGTTTTGAACCAGGTTCCTGAAGAGCATATATTTTCTTAAGTCAATGGCCAGATATGGTAGGGCTGAACATGTGTAGATCGAGACAAGCAAACCCTACTGTACCATACTGGACTATAATTGCAGCAGAATGATACGGGATAACTCACATGCACATACCCTCTGGTTATGTCAAAATAGCTATTGAAAATGGTGATTTATAGTGGATTTTCCCATGAAAAATGGTGATTTCCCATAGCTATGTTAGTTTACCAGAGGGTAAATCATGGGCAGACACAATAGAAACTTAGTCAGGAAAAATGTGTAGCGGCCAGAGTCATTCATTTTTTTTCGCTGATATTCATCCCAAACATCTTTCGTGGATCAAGAGCCTTTTTGCACCAAATATATACCATAATGTAACGAAGAGTTCAGAGGACTTGATTCTGCAGCACATATCCACGCCTCTCGTGCACCATCAAGATGATGGTGAGTGGGAGGAAAGATCACTGGCCATCAGCGCCAAAAGCAGTGGGATCCTGCAGCCAATGTCTAACGCGACTCAATTGCGGCGTGGACCTTAACGCTTGACCTTTGGGCAAACCATCTGGTTATGACTAACAGTTCGCCATGGAAAGATCCACCCATTTTCCCATTTTTAAGTAGGTAAACCATCTAATTCTATGGTGATTTTCCATGGCTATGTTAGTCATAACCAGATGGTACCTGTTCCAAAAATTCTCAAAGGGTCGATTTTTGTTGTTTGCCATGGAAAAAGACGGTAAAAGTTCCATTGCCCAAACCACATGTTTCTGTAAAATTGCTGTTTTAATGGACCAATTGGCCAATCGTTTTTCGCAAGACCTATGGAATTACCCTCTGGTAATTTGTTACATAGCTATTGAACAATATTGAACATGGCCATTTGTTGTGGATTTAGCCATGAAAATTATCTAAATTTATATCATGTGAAATATCAAAATGGTGGATCTTTCCATAGTTATGTAAACCTTTACCAGAGGGTATGAATGGAATGATAGAGTTGTCCCTTCGTCCCAGCAGCCAGGCCCAGGCGAGTCCGAAGGAACCACCAAAAAAGAGGCCGCTGGAGCTTCCGGAGCGCTGGATGATGATGATGAGGTGCTGAATGACTCGGAGCCAGTGGAGATGGGCGATGCAGAAACCCCCAAAAAAAAGGGAGATCAGCAACAAAGAAATGATGATATGCAACCATCATCAACCATCTATAATAGTCTATATAAAACATGATCATCAATTCTTGTTCCTTCACCATAAATACAGAGAAGCTATTTGTAAAGTCAGGATGCAAATTCATATAACATGGAAAGTTAAGGAACAAGAATGGAAGATCCCGGTGAAATGGACTAGGCTCCATTCAGTTCTTGTTTCTGAATGGGCGTAAAAACACCACCATATTTTCCAGAAGCCAACAAAGCCAGAAACTAGCAAAAGGATAAGATAAGCCTAAACCTCCAATAAAATTCTAGGTTTGTATGTTTTAAAAGATGTTTAAGGGCATCATGATGGAATTTTCCAAGCCATGTGTATAAATATCCACTTACAAAATCATTGGAACTCCACCCGCAAGCATCGCCCCCACGGGACTCAGAGTCATGGCTCAGAATTGTGGTTCCATTTTGGGGGCATCATCGTATTATGTAAACATCATCATTTCTTTTGTCGCATGGATCCAAATACCTTCTTTCAATGCATTGGTTTAAGGGAAAATCTACAGGAAACCATAGATTCTCCCATTAAATATGTGGTTTTCCTGTAAATTTTCCCTTAAACCAATCCAGTGATTCTTAGGAACTATCAGTTTTGGGTATCACTTTTGGGGTTGCGTAGCTTCCGTGCTCCAAACGGAGCCGGACTTGAAAAAAGTCGTAGGAGGCATGCCTACGACATCCAAGAGCAGAAGACTCCGGGGAAATTTTGGTTGTTACAATGTGGGGCCCCCCAGTTATAAGTTGGTTTAGATTCGCCCCAGTAACTATAGTTATTTGCGTACCATAAACCATAGTTATTGGAGTTATGTGCACCAACTTAGCTATCTAACGGGGGCCCCACATTGTAGAAAATGATGGAAAATGCAATCCACATCTTTGGGTGCACCGACTGTTTGTTCGTTTCCCCGATTTGGATTTCACCAATGAAAAAGGTGACCCTAAACCCAAAATCACAGAGGATTAGTTTATTCGCCCTTGTTGTAGTTGGATGTTGTTGGTGTCTAACAATCCCTACAAGGTTAAATAGGGATACTGCTCCCAAATGATGCTTAAGTATGGTTAAGTTGGTTTATGACTATAGATTAACAATGATTAACAGTTATTACATAGTGTAAAAGAATTAAACTATAGTTAGTTTAACAATGATGGTTAACAATGATTAAACCAGTAGGTGTATTACTAAAACTATGCTTTCTGGTGTGCTCATTAAAAAAGCCAACTTCTGGGGGGAAGCACCTTGGATACCAGCCAGCACCCTCCAAACGCGTACCAGGAAGACAGTGGAGCGGAAGAAGTGATCGATGGAAGGACCTCGCATAAAATCAAAGGAGAGAAGAAGAAGATTGAGGCCATAGACGTCCCAAATTCCCATTGGTTGATGAAAAAAGAGGGGCTTGAAGAAACCCCTTTTACCAAAAGGACATTATTGAGGCCTTGGGACCATCTTGGGACCTCAGGACCTTAGGACCCAAGGGGGACCGTTGGGAACATGAAAAAATGGTGTCATCAAAGATGGCAATTGGAAATCCTATGGAGCTTGCTGGGAGAATCATCTATCAATAGTGCCATGTTTGAGTAGCGGGGGGTACATTCCTTCATTGCGTGACAAACATCCTGGAGTTTTGGGCGACGCTTCTGTTCATGGTGATTCTAAAAATGAACAAAAGACACACCAAAAACATTTCAGAGGCGATTCAAGAAAAAAACAAGTACCACCATATTTCCACATACATGTGCCAATGTATATGTTTATATGAACAAAATTGAAGACTATGACAATGTCATGGTGGATATCTTCATCAATTAGGATTCCATGTATGTTTCATTTCGGCAACTGGTAGCCACCTCAGATGCTTAAGATTGGAGAAACCTATACCATTATATATATATATATAAGGCCTATATGTTTGGGTTATATAAGGGAATATCCCCCACAAACTACGTCCTTTTTTTGGGCAAAAAAAGGGTACTGAAATTCCCAGTTGATCTGCCCATGCTGTGTTCGCGTCGCGTCAGGTGAGTGACTTCTTTGATGATTTGATGGAAGGTTTTGCCGAGATCTGGAGGCTTGGCGTTTCGCCCAATGAATTGGTTGGAGTTGAGTGAATAAATTAGTATATAATTCATATAATAGTTAATAATTAACCCAAAAAATAATCTAATCTTCATATCATATAATTCATACAATGTAACATATAATTCATACAATGTGAGGCCCCCCAGTGATGTTTGTTGGTTCAGATTCGCCCCAGTAACTATAGTTATTTGCGTACCATAAACCATAGTTATTGGAGTTATGTGCACCAACTTAGCTATCTTGGGGGCCTCACATTGTACAATTCATATAATATTTAATAATTAACCCCAAAAAATAATCTAATCTTCATATCATATTTATATAAAGATGACAGTCTCAATGGCCATTGAAGCATGAGGAAAATGATGGTGTTCCAGATTTGCCGCAGATAGAACTGGCAGCATTGGTTTGCCGCAATAAGAATACTGGTTGGTGGTTTGGAACATGAATTTTATTTTCCCCATTAGTTGGGATGATGATCCAATCTGACTTTCATATTTTTCAGGGGTGTCAAAACCATCAACCAGAATATGTGCTATCACAGGTTTGAATTCTGCAGGGCAATGGTTCCGATTGATCCGGTTTCATGTCCAGCGTTTCTTTTGCACAACATGCAGAGCTGTTGCAGAATGAAGGGATCCGGTCATTACCCACTGGTTATTTAACATAGCCATGGAAAATGGCCCATAGAAATAGATGGTTTACCTATTTAAAATGGGTGGATCTTTCCATGGCGAACTGTTAGTCATAACCAGAGGGTATCATGTTTCTTCCAGAAGCAGAAAAACTCGTGGCCTTGGAGAAAATCGAAATCATCATCTCCAGCATCATCTGGAAGAATAGAAGGTGCTGAAAATTGAAAGCCTAAGATATATGTTCAGCATCCAAGCCCATTTCAATGCGCTACTTTAAGGGATAGCTTTGGGATGATCAACACATATCAACACTAACAATCTGATGTAAATCCTCCAGAAAAATAGAGGATTTTTCCCTATTGGAACCAGCACCCCGTCAGGTTGACGGTTGCCGGGGGTCATTCCTTTGCATCCTGTGCCGCCGATGATGAAGGGGGTGAAAGGATGGGTTTATGGCTGTCTCAGCCATGGGGTGCACTTTTTCACTAGTTTTACTCGTTTATAAACTACCAAATGGGTGCACAATCACTAGTTTTACTTGTTCATAAACATGAATTTTTGGGCGAAACAACATTGCAGAGCGGGTTAGGGCTAAACAACATTGCAGAGGGGGTTCGGGAATCGATGTAGATTCCGAAAATCTTCAAAATATGTCGAAATGGTAATTTTGAAGATGTTCAGAATCTACATTGAGTGTCAGCCAGGAGGATTTTCTGACTTATACAAGTCAGCGATTGCCCCAAGATTCAATTTATTCGGGTTTGACCCTAATAATTGCACTCACTGGTCAGAACATGTCACAACTATTCATATGGCTTGCTTTGTCAGATCATCATCAGCCACCAAACAGACCAACAACAAATGTCTTTGAGAGTGGTGGGAAAACTTCGCATTTGGGGATTTGAAACATCAACTTGAGATGGTTCTCCTCATATATACGTATGACACACACACACACGTATGTATATATATAATTATATATGTGTGTGTGTGTGGTGTGTGTGTGTGTGTGTTTAAAATGTACAATACACATATAATTATGTGTGCATGCATGTTTTGGAATCGTAGAAGATCTTTGCGTATATTGTGCAATTATGTGTGTGTGTGTATATGTCTATGGAAATGCCAGGTGTGCGTCGAGTGGCGTATCCCTTGAAGGTGTGGGTCCCGTCGTTGGTTTTTTTAGTGGGTCCCCTGGATCCCTGGCCATGGGAAATGGTGAGACAATTATAAAATACCGTGTAGCAACCTCCAAAAGATAGAAAAGTTGCGAATCATTAAACACATTCAATCAATCTATATAGTCACTGAAGTTTAAAAACTGTTACATTTGCTGATTTATCAAATGTAAAGATTGCATGTTTATATATGCAGTTTTGAATTGCACATATATATGTTGCTTTCATGTTAGCAAATCCTCCATAGATCACTATCAAAGGACGCGTTTTCCAAGATCATTGAGCACCAGAGGGCATCGAGTCCACTTACTATGGACCGATGCGGCAAACTGGATGGTTTGGCGGCTTCAAGTTGGAGAGATTGACCTGCAACCATGAAAATTCCATGTCATGATGGAACAGTTGACACCCATATGTTGGTTGGCCAAAACTGCGTTTTTGCAAATAGTGTGTGTGTGTGTGTGCAGTTTCCTTGCATAGGCATTTCAAGGATCCAACACGTATTGTTTGGGATGTGAAGTGTGTTGAAATGAAATCATGCATGTGTTAAAGGTGGGATATTAGAACCGGCCCTTCACTTTTGACGAGATAGACTCCACAAAGCTTAACAATGTGCCCATGCTACTGATGGCTTTGGCTCGGATAGTCGGTAGTCAGAAGACTTCTTGTTCCTATGAGGGTCAGCTCTATTCGTAGCCAGAAGATTGGAGAAGCAAGTAGGATCAAGTAGGCATGTTTGGATGCTATGTGGGTTTAGATATCTTAGAGTGAGGTTCAGACTGCCAGCAGCTCAAAATCAAAAGGCAATCAAAATCCAACTGTTGGAGTGACTGGTAACTACCTTAGCATCACTTTGGATTTGCCCAAGATGATCTTGGATTCTTCCATTAGTTTCTGTAATCCATCAATTGAGGAATCTACTCCGAATATGTGTCTATATAGTTTATTATTTTATGCATTTGTTCAGCAAATCCAAGTCATTCAATTCTATTCTATGAGTCTGAAATCGAGTCCAGGAACACTGATTCTACAACCCTCTCAAGACCAGGAAGTTCCAGCAAAACAAGAAACATGTGGCACCATCATACACCCATTGAAACATCTGAAGATCAACCTCACTCATCATCTGCCCTGCTTGTCCACGCGCCATGACGTCGCGGCATGAACTGGGGGTGCATTTACCAGCATTTGAGGTGGGATCCAAGCTTAGCACGGTACCCTGTAGCAAAATGATGCCCCAACTGCTTATTGTTAGAGGGTACCTCGATTTTCCGCATCATTTGGGTTCCGAGATGTTGGGATATGAAGTCGCAGGAACTACGATACCTTGATATCACTGATATGGTCAGTGTCTCATGAATGGCTGTGAAGACTGCCGCAACCAAAGATTTATGTGGGCATTCTGGGACTCAGATCCCCTGCGTTCCCTCCAACAGAAAGCTATGGGTGGGGAGGCAGCTGTTACCATCAAGATTGATCAAGTCTTGGTTTGCTTTATGTGGCTCCAAGTAAGAATTCACTTCACCAAACATCAGGCAATTGAGTTGGTTGACTATCATGACTGGTTGGTGGTTTGGAACATGAATTTTATTGTTCCATTTCATATATGGGATGTCATCCTTCCCATTGACTTTAACTCCATCATTTTTGAAGATGGTTATTGCACCACCAACCAGGTTATGATTAACCATCATTAACCACAATTAACCATCATTAACCATATGTTAACCATATATTAACCATATATTAACCATATATTAACCATCATTAACCATATATTAACCATCATTAACCATATATTAACCATATATTCACCATATATTAACCATATATTAACCATATATTAACCATCATTAACCATATATTAACCATATAATAACCATATATTAACCATCATTAACCATATATTAACCACATATTAACCATATATTAACCAACATTAACCATAGATTAACCAACATTAACCATATATTAACCATCATAAACCATGAGATACCACACAACACAATATATTACCCAGCTTATTGGGGATCCCTAAATCAGAATGTCCTAGCTTCTGGGCTCGACATGGGCCCAGATGACGAGCCGATGTTTTTTTTTGCAAAACCCTTTTGAAATCCACTGTCCACAGGAATGACACATTTCTGTGGGATAAGGAATCCCTTTACCAAGAACATTTTGCTACATACAGTTTGCAGCCACTCCAGACATGTTTGCAAGACAGCTTTGGAAGACCTCTATGACGCACCCTGAGAGAAAAACAACCAGCTTTTCGACCACAGTTTGTAAGATTTTGGTTTCCCATTTTTCCCTTCTCCTCACCCATCACCCAACCTTGCGCAAAGCGTCTGACGTCATGACGCAGGTTACATCTCATCATTTGTATTTGTAGCTACGCATGGAGGATCCCAATGAAACCGCAAGCCATTGGAAGGTGATTGCAGACGAACTTCCTCCGCCACCCTTTTACCCACAGGTTGGAGGGGTCGTCCATGGCCATGCAAACGGATGCCGGGTGAGACTAAGGAATGCATCGTGTTTGATGTTCTTTGAGTAGGTTTGACTTAGAGTTTTAGTGTAGAATGTCTTCAAACTATCGCTGTGAGAAAGAGAAAAAAAAAACGGTACACGATTTGTTCTATCCTTTTTAACCCTTGATTCCATCCTCTACATTCTTTTGCAAGGTCCAACCTGCCGGATTTTGCATTCCCTCGGACATCCTCGGATACGATGGGATCTCAAGCCACAACAAAAAAGGCCACTGCGGTCACGCCATTACTAAATGATCCACAAGAAGGGATTGAAAGTTGTACTTACTAAGCCACCAACCCCCCAAAAAAAGCCCAGTTGGAGGCTTGTTTGCAAGCCAGTTGGGCCGCCAGTTGGACCATTTTTTCAATGAATCCATCCCATTGTACGCTTGGTACATGGCCCCATTAACATCCATGAAAACGGACTGGGTTATCAGACTCCCCCAGAAGCCAGGTCCGTTTCTATTGCCCTCTAGTTGCTAGTTCTGAACCAATCAACATGTTGTATTTTCCATGGCTCAGTCAATGGACCTCCAATGGTCCATCTAAGAATCTAAATGAATCTAAGCACCTGGAGGATCCACGGATCCTAAGTGATTAATAAACATGGTTGATATGTCCCCAGTCACTGCCTTATCCCATTTAGAACTGGGAAACTAGCACCACACACATTAACCACTGACTTAGCTGTGGTGATGCTCAGAGTTGATTCCATCGAAGTCAGATACTCATACGTAGATGGGCCATGCGACTAGCTAATTGGTTAGTAAGCGACTTTAAACCCTCGAACTATCCCCCAATTGTAATCAGACATTGAGATAGTTCATCATAATCCATTTTCGAACTAGTTAACTATCTCCATATCCAAGCAGATAATAGTAGATGACAGGTATATTATATATATATATCATATACTGGTTGGTGGTTTGGAACATGAATTTTATTTTTCCATATATTGGGAATTTCATCATCCCAACTGACGAAGTCCATCATTTTTCAGAGGGGTTGGTTGAAACCACCAACCAGATTAACTATTAGTTATAACTGGTGATTTCTATGGGATTATACATTCAAAAAAACATGGGGTATACCACCAACCAGATATAGAAATGATAACCATCATGAAAACCATCATCATAACCATTAATATTAACCATCAATATTAACAGTATAGATTAACCATAGATCACCCACTTAACAATGTCCTTAGGCGTCTGCCACGAGGCGAAAGCCTTCCCCGCACGCCCAACGTCGTCGTCGTCGTTGCGCCCGTTGCGCCCGGCGGCGCAACCGGCGTCCCGCGCCTCCTCTGCGCCCGCGCGGCCGAGTCGGTCCCAACGGTCCCAAGGCGGGCGAGTTCAGAACTGAAGGAACTGAAGTAGGGAAGATCTTACCAACAAAATGGTGATGTAATGGTATGTAATGGTGATTTAATGGTATTTAATGGTGATTTAATGGTATTTAATGGTGATTTAATGGTATTTAATGGTGGCTGAGAATGGTGATTTTACGTACATTCTGGTAAACATAGAAAAAATGATGGAAAATCACCATGTTCAATGGTTAAATCCACTATAAATGGTGGTTTTCAATAGCTATGTTAGATTACCAGAGGGTACATTCTTACATTCAACATGATTTATCATGTTTTTTCACGATATGTGATCAACAAAAGTGGTGTGTATAATGAATATAGTTATTATTACTATTATTACTATTATTATTATTACTATTCTTATTCTTATTATGATTATTTTATATATATATATATGTGTGTGTGTGTACCCGATTGGTGGTTTGGAACATTTTTCATTTTCCCATATATTATTACATATTGGGAATTTCATCATCCCAACTGACGAACTCATATTTTTCAGAGGGGTAGGTCAACCACCAACCAGATATATGTATGTATATATATATATATGTGTGTGTATACGCTTTGGGGATACGATGCGGGGTTGGTTGAATGATATCGAGCTCACGTCGGGACGTCACTGGAATGATGCTGTGGCCGAACTTTGAAAAGGTTGATGAATCATAATATGGGTACCCTCTGGTAAACATACAAAAAAACGATGGAAAATCACCATTCTTAATAGGTAAATCAACTATGTCTATGTGCCATTTTCAATAGTTCAATAGCAACTGTTAGTTTACCAGAGGGTATGTGTCAAAATTGAGTAATGTGGGTGAAACAATGCCACAATATGCCACAAACCACCCGTTTGGGAATGGTTTATACCACCATATACCAGCTATTTATGGTGATTTGGGGGGGTGGTTTATTATCGTTTTGCCTACAGTACCCCAATGATTGTATGGTGAATACTGAAAATAGACTCAAATCTGTGGTCCCCCAGGTCTTTATTTTTGATCCATACCCATATGTTTTCCCAGATGAGTTGTGCGGGAATCAAAAATATTGTATAGGAATGGGATCAGAATGGATATCACATGAGAATAGCAGCAAAAACATCAGCGGAGCATAGAACCAACCATGTGGAATATCTCAAGCAACCCCCTGCAAAACTGGTTCTCAGCTTTAAATTCTTGGAGAACTGAACCTATCCAAGTTGCTTGGTAAAATGGTGTGTGAAATGGTAAGTGTTTTTGAACTGGTGGTGCAACCTACCTGTAGGATGGACATTTGGGAGACCATGCTTAGTGAGTAAATGGACAATTTCATTGGAATATAGTGTGTATATATATATAGTATATATAGTTTATGAGCCATGTCTCACTGCAAACCATAGTCACTACCCTCTGGTAAACATACAAAAAACTATGGAAAATCACCATGCTATTCATGGGAGATTTCACGAACTAAATATGGTGGATCTTTCCATAGTTATGTAACAGTCATTACCAGAGGCTACATCCCATCTAGAAATCACCAGATTTTTCTTGGTTTTTTATTCCATTAAACCACCATTAAACCACCATTAAACTACCAATAAACCAAGTTAACTAAGTTCACTGTTACTCCATGGCCCAAGGTGCTGGGCTGCCAGTGGCCATGCAGCACGCGGTGCAATATGCCAACAGGGCCGCCACCGCAGCCTGGGATCTCAGGGGCGGTTTACCCATGGGCGCGGGTGGTTTTACCATGGTTTAATGGTGGTTTAACCATGAAAAATGGTGGTTTAATGGGATTTAACTATGGAAAAGGGTGGTTTAATGGGATAAAAAAACAACAAAAATGGTGATTCTAATGGGATTTATTCTCTGGTAATTTGTTACATAGCTATTGAAAATGGCCATAGACATAGTGGATTTTCCCATTGATAGCATGGTGGATCTTTCCATAGTCATGTAAATGTTTACCAGAGGGTATCAGGAACTTTGATTCTTTTCATGAATCTGCGATAGCTCTGATTGCCGTTTTACCGATGGTTTTAGCTGTTAGTTTCTACCAGCCATGAGCAAATCCCACAGCTTTGGAGAAACTATGCCACATATTGTTGACATTGGTTGGTCTTATATATATATCCATACAATAAATATACCAATGATGGCTGTTTTCATGCCAAAATGATCCAAGTTGTATGTTTGTTTAATGCTCGATATATGCTCGATATATCCGATTATATCCCTATTTAGATGAGACCATTTGATGCCTATTTATTTTTCATCATTTTAGATTGTTACATCCCTGTTAAATGTTCACAGAGTTATTTTCACATAGCTTGATATATATATATATATATATTATATAACCATTCCTTCGTGCATGAATGATGGTTACAGTAAATCCCCACTTAGATAGGCCATGGCATTAGTCAACTAGTCAGATGGATGATACTTGGGGATAGTCTGTTTTTATTTTCCCCTACCAGCCAAGTAGCTAATCCGCCCCAAGTATGGTTATGGAATCAACTATCAACTGATGGTTGGCATGGTTACCCTCTGGTAGACTAACATAGCTATGGAAAATCACCATTTTAATGGGTAAATCCACTATGTCTATGGCCATTTTCAATAGCTATGTAACAGTCATTACCAGAGGGTAAATCCCATCTAGAAATCACCAGATTTTTGTTGCTTCAATCCCATTAAACCACCATTTGTCATGGTTAAATCCCATTAAACCACCATTTTTCATAGTTAAATCACCATTAAACCACCATTTTTCATAGTTAAATCCCATTAAACCACCATTTCATGGTTAAACCACCATTAAACCACCATTTATAGCCGAGACCACGACGGGCACGGGCGCAGAGACCACCAGCTCGCGCGCCTCGCTTCTGAGCGCTGCGCGCAAGCACGCGCGGAGGGCGGCCTTCGAGGCTCTGGCGAAGTGGCTCGGTGGAGGCCGTGCCGGAAATCCATGGGGAGAACTATGCGGTTTTTCTATGGAAAATAACAGAAGTATACTATGGTATTTCCGGAAACTAGGGGGAGACTAGCACAACTATGGGAAAACATCATGGAAAACAACGCCAGAAATCTGGACCGTGATGTGACCACGGGTCCGTGGGTGTCCGTATGAATCGAATCTCTTCAAAAGGCAGAAGAAAAACACACCAAACATATCCAAAAGTCACATGATGAGTCACATGGTTGAAAATATCTTCAGAACTCATGGGCGGAAATACTCTTTTCAAAACCCAAAGCCCATGGTTGAAAAAAAACGCCAAGGTTTACAACATAGCAGGGTCCAGGTTTCCAAGTTTCCAGCTGCTGATGGGCCATGGGATTAGCAATAGCTGGTGAGTTTTGGTGGGTTTAAATATGTTTATATAAACCACAAAGTATTCCCAATATGGCCAAATTATAATGCACTAACTAGTTAGTAAGTGGGTTAGAAACGCTATATCCCATTTACTTTAACATACTATAACTAATAACTAGTTAACTAGCTCCATGCCTAGCTAAGTAGATTTGGCGATGACGGTTGTGGCGCAAAGAATGATGTGACCCTGCTATTTCTAAATGGGATGATAGTCCCAATCTCTAGGCACTTCTCCAAGGACAGCTAGTTTAGGATGCTTATCAACTCCGACATTAATTTCAAACTAGTCATAAACACAATCAAATAAGATCAAATAAGATAAAACGTACGTTCCGGCAAACTAACAAAACAATACTGAAATCCATGGTGGTTTCCCGTTCAGGACAGGTATTGGGGGAAGACTTAAAAAGCAACTACATACATGCATGCATACCCATTGTCCCCATGACAGTTGCAGTTGTTGATGGATTACCCGAGATTACACACAATTAGATCACCTTGTTTACACATTTGAACCACCATACCAGGTCACCCCTCTTTAAACCACCATCAAACCATATTAAACATTATTGAACCACCATCAAACCAAGAGTTTACCACAATGAAACTACCATTAAGCCATATCAAACTAACATAAGTATGGAAAATCACCACGTTTAATGGGAAAATTCACGAACTTTCAATGGCCATTTTCAAGTTCGCAAAGTGTTGATATAACCAGAGGGTCATATGAAACCACCATAGTTTGAAGGTCATGGGATTCTCAGGTTGTCGTTGACAGATCACGTGGCCGCGCTGATGCAGCAGCTGGGTTTCCGTTGCTGGGAGTTTTCCCTTAAAGCAATACGGGGAGGTTGGAGTATGCTTTAGTTGGGTACAGATATAAGAAATATGTTCAGACCTCAATGACCTCAATGTATAACAATATGGAGGTTATGGCTAGGATCAAGGGGAACTATCCAATTTTATGGCCAAGTTTTTCAGACCATTGGCCAATTTTATGCCAATGGCATTGCTGCCTGGCTGCTCCAATTCCGGAATTGGAATCCAGAGGGCCAGGATGACCCCCCGGCAAAGACGTCCGATTTTGCTGATCAATTTGGCCAACGATGACAAGGGGATCATTTCTGGTAAAAATTGTTGGGTTTACTATGGTTTACCATGGAGAAAAAAAAAACATTTCCTAAAATTTCCATCTGCTGAGGCAACCTCTACCAATGAAAGGCTACAAAGCTCAGGAGACAACTCGTGGGCTTTCGTGCGTCGCTCAAAACTGACTCCGTTGGGATGGTTGGGAGAACATAACGTTGGGTGGTGCCCCAGTTCGGAATCGCTAAGTTGGTGAACATAACTATAACTAAGGCAGATATAACTAATGATATAACTATAGTATTCATGGGCTTTATAAACTGACCTATAACTGGGGGGGCACCACTTTGTAATCTTGCTCAATTTGGTAAAGATTGCCTTAGACTTAGTTTGGTTATCTTAGATTGTCACTTGGGAGGATTCCCACTGAAGACCTTGGTCTAAACAAGATGTATAATTGCACTTCTGTACGTCCACAGCCCGAACAACATACATTAGATTACACTAAAACATATATGATCATATGTGCTCATATTGGCATGCATCCATACATAGATACATGCATAAATAACATACATACATGTATAACATACATACATACATACGTACGTACGTACGTACGTACGTACGTACATACATATATAACATACATACATGCATGCATACATACATACCTACCTACCTACCTACATACATTACATACATACATACATACATACATACATATACATACATACATACATACATACATACATACATACACACACAGACATACATACATACATACCTACATACACATACATACATACACATACATACATACACACACATACGTACATACATACACATACACATACATACATACACATACATATTACATATATACACATTCATACACATACATACATACACATACATACATACACATTTACATACACATACATACGTACATACATACATACATGCATGCTTGCATGCACACATACATACATACATACATACATACATACAGACACACACACACAGACATACATACATACATACAGACAGACAGACAGACAGACATACAGACACACAGACACACAGACAGACAGACACACACACACATACACACATACACACATACACACATACACACGTGCGTACGTACGTACGTATGTATGTATGTACGTACGTACGTACGTACATACATACATAAATATATATATACATATATATATATATATTATGTGTCAGATATCACTTTTGGTCGCCCCCCAATCCAAATTGCGCTTCCTGTCCATGTCAAGATCCCAGGCATTTTTTGCACCCCGACACGTGCCAAAACTCAAAAGCTTGGGACTTCTTTGTAACAGAAAGTCAACCGATGGATCTTGTAGCATACATGGGAACCCCTAGGGGCTTTCAACATGAGGATATCCAAGAGAGCCCTTAGGTTGGCTTCAAAGCTGGGGTTCGGGACAACGCAGGAGGGAGATTACAAGAAGACCTCAAGTGCTGGGCCTTTGCCCATGTGCCCGCTCCACATGATGATGCCTCAGACAACCACGCAGACCTTGAGCAGTCTCTTGGCAGCAACATGACTGGATCCAAAGAGGATTTAAACAAAAACTGGGTCTGATAGGGTACCCTTTGGCTAACTAACATAGCTATGGAAAATCACCATTGTTAAATAATAGGTAAATCAACTATAAATGGATTATTTTCAATAGCTATTGCCAGAGGGGACCCCCAATTTTTTCCATCTTTTCCATGGCCAAACCACGAGCACACCCATCTCAGATTCGGCACGGATGTTTTTTTTCTATGCCTTGGGGCCACCAGTGATGGGCGCAGGGGTTTAGATTCGCTACATGCTGTGCCCATAAGTATTGTAAATCATGGGCAATCCACAACTTTGACCAACATTCGCACTCGGCATTTCTACATAGAAGGTGAAACAGTGGCATTTGCAAGCCATATAGATATGAAGGTTCGTGAAAACTACTTCTTGGATTCAAAGTGATTCAAGTATTTTAGTTTCCATCTTAGCTCTGCTGATTTGACGATTCAGCAGGTTATGGACCTTTGGAAGAAGCTGCTTGCAGAGGTATTCGCAGCGCGCAATGGCACGGCTATCAGACCCTCGGACTGCATCCTCGGTGGAGGGGAATTTGTTCAACACTTTTTCCCGACGGAAGTTATGGATGGTATGGGGTGGGAAGGGGTAATATTTTAGTGGATGGTATGGGGTAATATGATGATGATAACCTAATTTTTCTGATTTACTATGATTTACTTTAATTTGTTTAACTATTATTCGAATGGACCCCTATCTGATCCATTCGGGCATTGTCGGAATGAATTCTGTTTGGAATTCAATTTTTGGAAGAGCAGCCAAAAAGAAAAAGCTGACCATGCCGACCCCTCCCAAGATCTCTTGGACTACACTCTTTTGTAGAAGTTTTTCGAGATTGCTATGGCACGCGCCTGATGTTGAATGATCCCCATATCTATTGGGAATGAATGGGTTGAAATCACCAAGTTATCAGGGGGGGAGCTTCCGGGTCATCAGGAAAAACGGCAACTCCGCGTACAATGAGCAGGTCACCGATCTGGGAACGGTCCGAAGCTGCTTAAAAATCAGAAAAATGGAAACCAAGTCCTGATATCTTTGGATATCATTGGTTCATTTGGTTTCCATGGACTTGGTAATGCCTGAAAAATGATATCCAATGGAAAATCAGAAAAGAATCATTGGATATCATTGGTTCATTTGCCTTCACGGGGTCCATTGGGTCCATGTCATCCGAAGCGGTGTCCATTTTTTGGACCTTTCGGATCTTTAGGTCTTCCGAGGTACAGTGCCGTGCATCAAACAGGGCAATGCCATATGCATGTTTTTCCGGGTGGAAATCATGGAAAATCAATGGAAAACATATGAACAGAGATTGACCATGTTTGGTTGTTCATTGTTCATGGCCTTGAATACCAGAGCTTAACAGGTTTTTCACCTGTGTTGTTGGCAGGTTGTCTACCAATCCCACCTCATGCGAAAGTGAGCTGCGTGGCCAAAGCGAAACGAACGGTTCCTCTCCTGCCAGAGGCAGACCTAAGGATCCCGATCCCTTTTTGGGGATAGTTGTGCGAACTAGGGTCAAATATGGTCAAATATTAGATATGATTCCAGGGAATAAGGGGGTAATAGGAGAATGTCCCCTATGTATTGAATCGATGTTGCTTTTCTGCACCAGTTGAAATCCGGACGCCCTGATCGTAAAAATGTCATCATTGTTTGCCCGCTAAAACATCCCGTAAAAATGTGGTGCTTGCTGAAAAAGTTCTTGGATTCAGCTGCAAACTTCACTACTGTGGATGGAAGAAATCCTGCACCAGTTGATAGAGGGTTTATCCCATTATTTACAGGTTTTCAACCATCTAAGGTGGTGCAGGATTTCTTCCATCCACAGTAGGTTTCATATTCAATGGGCCTCTAAAAGCCCTATGAATCCTGATGTTTTGGCATCTCTGATGCAAACATTTCGGCCCCCGGCCAAGCTGGGGTTCACGGCGAAGAAAAAAAAACATTTTTTACAGCGACATGACGTGGCCGGGGATGATTCTGGGGAGATGGGGATGATTGTATTTTTTTTGAATGGGTTATTGGCAACTGGGATATATGTTGTTACCCTCTGGTCATTTAACATAGCTATGGAAAATGGCCCATTTATAGATGGTTTACCTATTAAAAATTGTGATTTTCGATTTTCCATGGCTATTTTAAATAACCAGGTGGTAATTCATGTTAATTCCGGCTATTAATTCCTGCTATATTTGAGTTATCAGATACCCTTTGTCAATCTACAGTATCAATCAGTTAGGTATAGACAACACCATGGAAAACAAGCATTTTAAATTATCATTAAATAGAAACATTTACAGAAATCTTAATAGGAAAGCAATCATCTTACCCTCTGGTTAACTAACATAGCTATTAAAAATGACCATTTATAGTTGATTTACCCACTAAAAATGGTGAATTCCATAGTTATGTAACAGTTTACCAGAGGATAACCCATCTATTTACCATGATTTACCTATCTCATCAGATCACCATTAAATCACCAGATCACCATTAAATTCCATCAGATCACCATTAAATTCCATGAAATCACCATTAAACAGCCATGGCTTCTGAGATCCCCCTCTCGGGTATTTGGGATGATCCCAAGTGACTGCTGAACCGATTCTTCCGATTAGTTCATGAGAACGGACACACACTCATATCTATAATATATTATATTTTAGTCGTAGTATATTATAGTATAGTATATTATGTTATATTTTAGTATATTCTAGTATAGTATAGTATATTATATTATATTTTAGTATATTATAGTATATGATAGTATATTGTATTATATTTTAGTATGTTATAGTGTATTATAACATATTATATTTTAGTATATTATAGTATAGAGATTCACGATTTGATGGCACACACAAAACGATACATTTATGCCATCCAAGAAGCGTTCATACCCCTCAACGAAAACGGTGGTGTATGATGGTATTCTAGGACCCCCCTTTCTGTGTGCTATATATTAAATTATATTATAGTATATTGTATTATATTATAGTATATTATATTATATTTTAGCATATTGTATTATATTATAGTATATTATATTTTATGATAGTATATTATATTGTAAATTATATTATATTATAGTATGTTATATTATATTATAGTATACTACATTTTATTGTAGTATATTATATTTTATTTTACTATATTATATTTTATTATAGTATATTATATGTCATTATAGTATATTATGTTTTATCGTGGTATATTATATTATATTATATTATATG
>Ga0126342_10005425_pt1:0-5000 | contig 22239 bp, 18 predicted proteins | sample Cyp1metagenome_FD_92528 | JGI IMG/M metagenome (GOLD analysis project Ga0126342, IMG submission 92528) | Coral microbial communities from Lord Howe Island, Old Settlement Bay, Australia - Cyphastrea 1 metagenome | ecosystem: Host-associated > Invertebrates > Cnidaria > Coral ...
CGTTCTCTCTCTTTCTCTCTCTTTCTCTCTCTTTCTCTCTCTTTCTCTCTCTTTCTCTCTCTTTCTCTATCTTTCTCTCTCTTTCTCTCTCTTTCTCTCTCTTTCTCTCTCTTTCCCTCTCTTTCTCTCTAAACATTTACCGCCTGCCAGATCTTAACATGCCAATTGCTTCATGGTGACCCACAAGAAACAAAAGCATTCAAGAAGAACCGTGATTTTTGAAATGTCGGCAAACCAATTTCGAACAGCGCTGAGCAAGTTCAATCCAAAGTCCTGCGGCCAGGGCACGGCAGCCACTGAAGCAGCTACTGGCGTGGCTTTGCGGCGCGACGCCGCCTCCGCACCTGAAAGAATTCAATTCACGTAGGCAAACCGCGCGGAAGAGGCCCAGCAATCGAATCGTACCCTGTTTTTAACCCCCAGCAAAAAATCACAAAAGGGACTCGCCAAAACACTCACCTATGTCGGAACCAATACAGTCCACATCAGTCCTTTCAAAGCTGCTTGTCAAAACACCCGCCCTTCAACATATCGCTCCAAACCACCCATATCCACAATAAACATTTAATCCTCAGCCTGCAACATAGCTTGAATCCTTTCGCATAAATGAACACATTTTGAAAACCCAAAAACAAATACAATACACTCGAGCACTCATTAATTTCCAGCCGTCGCATTCTCGCCACGGCACAGAGGACGACGAAGAGCTAGACGACGAGCTCGTGGACGAACTCGTCGACGAGCTCGAAGCCGCCTGTCAAAGGAATGCGTAAAAAGAAAGTAACCGCCGTAACCATTTAACCCTCATAAGTTGTCAACCTTTCAGCGCCCATTGCAAAACACTCACAAATAAACCGTTCAACCACCAACAAGGTTTTTACTTTCAAAGATAGCTGCTCAAACATTCCCCCCTATCCATATCGTTCCACTTCTGGTAAATCCACTCGATGCCCGGCAAGACAAATGCACGTTGAACCCACAACCTTGCTCGAATCATTTTGTGCGCAAGAATAGGTTTCGCATCTGCAAATGACGCGGTTTTGTTTTACTGCTTGGTTGCGGCAATACAAGCATGATGTGCCGGATCTGGGGCCACCAAGAGGAGTTCTATGTGAAATTGTGTAAGTTTGTAGCACTATTAGGTTCATATGATGTGTTTATTTCTGAGTTGGTCCATTTTGTTGGTGAGTGAACTTAAGAAACGTGGCGCAGCATGTGCATTGAAGGGAAAGAGTGCATATTTGCGATAGGCTGCTTCTTCTTCTTCTGCGGCGCAGCCGGTGGCAGCTGCTTGGAGGCAGGCAAGTGGTGTAAAGCAACACAAGCAAATAAGAACATGCAGCACCAAAGGCATGAGCTGAAACAGTGCTTGCACGGGCACACGCACAAAAACGCATACATATATGAAGCGTATCAAGCTGCTTCAATAAATTGACACGTGCATAAACAACTGTTTCCCATGGCCAGCTCGCATTGCAGGACATACTCAACAGTCATAGCAACTTCACAGCCCTGTTGCGCATATGCCTTTGCCGGAACGCTTACATCACCCAAGCGTATGCATGTAGACTCACTTCTACACCACAAAGGCTGAAAGCAAACACATTCTACAAGATAGCTGCGCGACACGTCGAAAATGTTAGGGCTAAATGCAACGCAGATGCCGGCAACAGCTAGTTCATCATGACAAGAGCACACTGGAGAATTTGCAATACATTCAGCACAATCAGCACAAGAGCCACCGCGCTATTTTTAGGGAGGGAGGCCGGGACGATAGAGCAAATGCCCACCGTCAACCACACCTACGACCTCAGCAACAAACAATCAAAGAAAAAACGCAACACTCATGGCACAAGCTGAAACAGATCATGCACGCAGGCATATGCAGGTACATTTGACATACCACGTGCTCTTCTAATGAGTAAGCACCTGCCAAAGACTTTACTTTTTCACATGACCAGCTCACAACGCAAAACATCACCAGTTCACGTCACAACTTCGCAACAGCTGCTTTGCACATGAACGCATCACCGAGAATGCATTTTGAATGCGTTCAACTAATTTTCTCATCGGTTTGTTCGTCGCAAATTTTTACTTCTCACTAGTTACCAACACATCCATTGACATCTGCATCATCCACACGAATTGCTGAGTGAACGCAAGTTGTTTTTCTACAATGCGAGCGCACTAAAGAACACTTTCCACAATCTCCAACGAACACATGGAGTCTATGCACAAGACCTGGAGAAAAGGAACAGAACCACACGTCTAGATCTATTAAAACATTATTTGGATTAATTTGGGATGTTCTAAGTGTAGACTCTGCCACCTGTGAGGATCCTGGAAACCAAGACTACTCAGGCCAAGAAGAGATTAGATTCAGTTTTGGCTGGAATTCTGTATATATATAGATAAATGTACTGTATACAGAGTCTTCCAAATGCAAGTTCAAATGTAATATGATGGCTAATCCATTCCATAACCAATTAATTATAATTGATCTCAAAAGATGAGAACTAGGCCCAGAGCTAAATGGATGATGTCTTGGGGCTGTTACATAATATTATTAAAAAGAATAAGCTTTGTGAACACAGGACTGATCATCGCTGGAGATTCTCCCGATCTCATTCTTTTTTCTAGAGTATAGAAACACACAAACACGTCGAACATCTATATGGTTCCCATGGTTCTCTAAGTATTTTAAATATGTTCTAAGTATGTTGAATATGTTCTAAGTATGATTGGAATTTCTCCCAATGATATTCCAATTTTATATCCCAATCATATCATATCATTCATATATATATATATATATAATTATTGTTATTATTAATCATTATTATTGCTATTATTATTATATATTCATACTTTATCATATTTTGATGATTTAAGCCCGGTAGCACGACCTTGAACAGGCTTCCAAAGCTCCCCGGATTCCGCTTTCCGCGCCCGTCCTCGCAACTCTTGACCTGTGAGTGTCTCCACTGCGGCTTGTGCCTGGGCCCGGCACTGATGCCTGAGAACATCGGTGGGAAAACTATGGAACAACCATGGGAAAACTATGTCTGGTTCAAACCTTCATTTGCCCAACTAATGTGGCTGTTTTTTTACATGTAGTATATTTGCAGCGATATCCCAAAAACATCCAAAAACCAAATAAACCAATGACAATTTTACAGTAACTCGATCTAGTTTTTCCAGGTTTTTTTTTTGGTTGGATCTTCATTTGCAACATAACAATATGTCCATGCAGCCCATGTCTTGCCTAAACCGGGCCCTAAACCGGGCCCCCCAGGGGCCCATGCCTCTGCCGCCGTTGCGAACTCCACAATGCCATAACCTGACAGCTGCTCTGGATAGCAGTGCTGGAGATTAAGAAAATGGAACATTTTAGTATAGAGAATAATATATGGCATTTAATGGTGGTTTTCCATGGGATTTTATGGTGGTTTAATAGGATCTACAAAACATAACCATCTGGTTATGACTCACATAGCCATGGAAAATCCCAACCATAAATGGAGGTTTTAAGAACGGTAAACCATCTATTTCTATGGGCCATCTATACCATGGCTATGTCAAATAACCAGAGGGTAGTGAATAATATAGTATATGGAAAGAAACATACATGGAATATGGACATGCAATTCATGCAAAAAATGGTGAATAATTATAGTATAGTATTTTTCACATTGTATAAGTGTATAATACCAGTACTAATGAATAAACAAATCATGGGATGTGTTTGAAATGGGGGATACCCGTCGCATTGCAGTTTTGATAGAGAAAATGCAGCAAAACTAATCATCCAATGTTGGAATACCGACAAAACTAAACCCCTCTGGCTGATCATTAGGGGGATCATTTTACTAGCAAATTATCACTACCCTCTGGTTTCTACAACACTATGGAAAGATCCACCATTTTGAATAGGTAAATCAACTATTTCTATGGGATATTTTCAATATCTATGTTAAATTACCAGAGGGTATGTGAAAACCCCGCGATCTTTCATCAACCAGAGTTTATTAGTCCACGGCTGACAGCGTAGAGAATCCTTGATAAACTAGGAACTCACTATGTTCGAAAAATTGGGATGACGGATTCTTTCCGCCATCGATTCAATGGCCATTCCAGGATCCTAAATTGGAGGTACCTACCATATTCTTTCAGGCCTATATAAGGCCTTAATTTCAGGGAATCTCCCCACAAAATATGGCCAACAATATGGTACGTTTACGTATCTCCATTTTAAGATCCTGGAGACCTCCCATTGATCGATCCTCCCAACACGTCCTCCGATTTTTTTCAACCAACCAACCAACCACGGTCGGTCATCTCTGGATTCATCCTCCAGCAACTGGTGATTTCAACCCAGAAATGAACAATACCCTCTGGTTATGACTAACATAGCTATTGAAAATGGCCATTTATAGTGGATTTTCCCATTAAAAATTGTGATTTTCCATAGTTATGTAAACGGTTAACGTTTACCAGAGGGTACCATTGGGGATCCCCCCTGTGGTTTTTCAAACCCATGACGGATCCTAACGGTGCTGCTAGAAAAATGGTGTGCCATGGATCCTATCATACCCCCAATCAATGTTAGCATGAATATACCAGCACCGTTTGGATCCGTCATGGTTTTAATGCTATACAACACCACCAGTTGTGATGAAGAGTTTTATGAAAACAGGCAGTTGTGATGATCCAGTTGATCCCCAATGGTATCAAATGGTATACCACTTGACTCTTCAAACACCAACTACCAACATCCAGCAACAGTTGTGTCCTTCCCAAAATTTATCGGCCCCTTTTTCCACCGTTGTCACGTCACACAACATTGCTTCAAACGAAGACAACTTACGTTGTTTTACGTAGTTCTGTTGTGTCGCTCGTTGGGTTTTGTTAAATTTGAACATTTGCAAGAATCTCCATTGAACATTTTGGCTTACATTGATACCCCCAGGTTGGTTAACGTTGGTTAAACCATGGTTACC
>Ga0126342_10005425_pt1:10000-22239 | contig 22239 bp, 18 predicted proteins | sample Cyp1metagenome_FD_92528 | JGI IMG/M metagenome (GOLD analysis project Ga0126342, IMG submission 92528) | Coral microbial communities from Lord Howe Island, Old Settlement Bay, Australia - Cyphastrea 1 metagenome | ecosystem: Host-associated > Invertebrates > Cnidaria > Coral ...
GTTATGTTAGTTTACCAGAGGGTAAATATCCTTAAGTCTAATTTAATTACCTAAATAGCCATTGTAATATCCCATTAAAATATGGATATGATCCATTCAATAGAAACCTACAATTTAAATCAAGATTCTGTTCCATCCGGCAAAACAACACGCGATGGTTTCCCTCATCAAATCCCGAGGTTTTCTGCTCTTCTTCAAAGGGCGCCAGCACCAAACCGCGGCCAACGACGAACGTTGCCACGTTGAAAAAGGTGAAATGGCAGTGGGTCAAAAACCCTGGTACCTAGTGAACCCCAAAATAGCTGGTAAATGGATGTTCATCCCACTATAGTAATGTATCTATAGGTATTGATCCATAGCCAAATGGCACTTTGCAGTTTGCAAAACTGCTGCACAGTTTGCAAAACTGTGAGTACATAACCGTACTCATCTTCACATTTTTCCTGGCGAAACTGCACTTTTGAACCATCGTCAAAGCACTTTTGGGCTTTGTATGTCCTCATCGCTGAAGGTGAAGACCCCCTATGTTTGTTGGTTCAAATCCCAATTTTGACACTTGTACTTAAAACATCAAACATTGTTACGACCCCCAAATTAACTCTGGAGAAAATATACGTATAACCAACTCTTACAACATATTGGGGTTTCCTGAAACGGGGGTACCCTAAATCATCCATTTATATGTTTTCCATTATGAACAATCCATACATAGGGGTACCCCCGATGGAAACCCCCATATGTGAATAAAAAAATAGACGCATTGTTGGGGACCCTCTGGGGATTTAATCTACGGATAATCACCATTTTAATAGGTAAATAAACATGTTTCCATAATTTTCCATAGCAATGTTAAATAACGAGAGGTAGATCTCATTCAGCCCCATTAAATCATAGAAATCCCATTAAATCCCATTTAATCATTAGTCAATCCCATTAAATCATTGGTTACCCTCCAGTAAATCAACATAGATCCTGGCAGTCATCGGGGTTGGAAGATTTGTTTTCACTCAAAATTGGTGATTTTCAAGGTCTGTGTGAAATTTACCAGAGGGTAATCGGTAATAATCATAATAAATCCCATGAAGTCCCAATTCCTCGTAAGTTATCCCATTAAAACCCATTAAATCATCAGTCAATCCCATTAAATCCCACTAAATCAACAGTTAATCTCATTGAATTCCATTAAATTCCATTAAGTTATTAGTAAATCCGATTAAATCCCATATAAATCCCATTAAATCATTAGTTAATCCCATTTAATCCCATATAAATCCCATTAAATCCCATTAAATCATGAGTTAATCCCATTTAATCCCATATAAATCCCATTAAATCCCATTAAATCATGAGTTAATCCCATTTAATCCCATATAAATCCCATTAAATCCCATTAAAACATTAGTGAACCATAATTCATCTTGACCCTTTCTACCCTAACCAGCGCATTTCAGCGTCCTTGGCTTGTCCCTCAAGTTGGTCTACACGGTCCTGGAATGGAACTGACCATATATAACCAATACTAACTGTATAATGTTCAATCTTATCCATATTATCATTGTGTATATATATATATATATTGATAGATATGAATATATATATATATATGAATATGAATATGAATATATTATATATATATGAATATTATATGAATAAATATATATATATATATATATTCATATATATATACATATTCCGATCCATGTCTTCCCGAGTTCTTGGATATTCAAAAGGTCCCCCCTTCTCTCAGGCCCCCTGAGTTGATGCAAAAAAAAAATCGTCGAAACTCTTATGGATCTGAGACGATTTTTGGAGCCATTTATAGATGCTATAAACGTCCTGTTTACATAGGAAAACCATAGGAAAACCATAGGAAAACCATAGGAAAATGGCCTGGTTACCCTCTGGTAAACGTTTACATAACTATGGAAAATCACCATTTTTAATGGGAAAATCCACTATTTCTATGGTCATTTTCAATAGCTATGTTTGACATAACCAGAGGGTAATATCTATTAATATCCAGTAATTCAATATGTTATAGCATCCATAGATAATATAGTTCCATATGTTTATATAACTCACTATAGATAATATCCATTTGTTTAGTGATTTTTATGTCCAGTAATAACTAAGGTCCTTGAGTTGGAGAATCATCAACTACTATGGTTTAATAGCCATCAATAACTATGGTTATAACTATGGTTAAAACTATATTAACAGCTGATCTAGAAATTTAGTAACTGCTCAGTGTTTGTTGGATTATAAGCTGGTTATAAATGGGATACTGCAATCGGGGACTTTTTCTGGGACTTACTGTACTAACCAGATTCATTCATTTAACTGGGTCCGCCAAGTATGATGGGCATGTTCATATCATATGTTGTGGTAAATCCAAGCAACTCATTTCGAAATTGTGTTTGCCCTCTGGAAATTTAACAGAATGGAACATGGTCCATTTATAGAGCAAAAAGCCCTCCTAAAAATCGTGGTTTTTCCATGGCAATCGTTTTTTTAAAATCCTGGTATATAGATGTTTTACGCATAGCCACGCCCCGGCTATGCAAAGGTACACTATTTTGCACTATTTTTTGGAAAATGTCTGTTCTTCTCTGCATCTATCTGGATTTCAGACGGTTTCAGAGTTTTCTGCATCTGAGGATTGCTTTTTGAGGACTAGCAAATTCAAACCAAATTCCCTGGAAATTTGAACTCTGCTAGTTGGGGCTTAGAAGCCCGAAACAAAAACATACGGTTTTATGGTTCCTTGCCAAAAATCAAAGTGGTCAAAAGCCTAAGATTTATTTCTTATAAATGAAGTTCATGTTTTCTCTGTTCAGATTCTCCATCATAAAAAACACAAAAGAATGTTGATTTTCCAAAAAGTTCCACATCGGAACGAATTCCTGGTGCTAAATGGATGCTCATCTGCCCAAACAAAAATGGCATCATACTTAGGCATACTTGGATTTGCACCCCATAAGGACCTTGTAAGCATACCATAACCAGTCATATAAGGAAGATCGGTTACCACCCACTTACAATTCCTGGGATCATAGAACCAAGTAGGTGTTCACCCATTCCATGTAATACACATAATATCACCGAACAAGATGGAAGGGTAAAACGGTAAAACTGGCAAACTGTTTGTTTTTCCCTATCTTTCTGATGAATACTAGATTCATATCAATATACATATCATCTGGTTATGACTAACATAGCCATGGAAAATCACCATTTTGAATAGGTAAACCATCTATTTCTATGGGCCATCTATACCATGGCTATGTTAGTCATAACCAGAGGGTAATATTTGCCATGGTCAAAGCATTGTATACTTCGTATGATCAAAACCCACCATGGCTAGCGATTCCCTATGATTTTAAGACCATCCCCTTTCATGGAAAAAACCCACATCTTTTTGACCATGGCACATGGTTAACACATCTGGCTGGATAAAAGTAATTCCAACATGATATGCACATACTATTAAAAGTCAAATACTACCAAAATAGTGGAAACGTGCTTTTCTATATATATATATATTTGGGATGCTATAGATTAAATCATTTCATATATGTAATATATATATATATATATGTATATATACAGTAGATACATGCACATTCCATATTAATATCTTATTGTATTCCCAGATCACACATAATCCCATCGAACCATATTAAATGCCATGAAATCTCCCATTAAAATCACTATGTTTCCTTGGAATTATTAATTCATTGTACATGCTGACATCTTGAATCTTGGATCCGTGTATCTAAGACTGAAGGTGGATCATAGAAGAGGACATTGAAGGTAGATCATGGGGGGGGCGTGACCATGCATATATATATATACACATCAAATTGAGGTTAGTACAAATCAATGAGGTCACTATAGTTCATTGCCATATGTATATATATATATAATCCCGTTAAACCATAGAACTCCATTATATAAGTCATAATTTATCAAATCACAGTATATCACATCATATCATATCACATTATATCATATCATATCATAATATATATGTATAGTAGATGTGCATAAAATCATATCATCAAATCACATCATGGTCATGTTCGATCAATACAACTTATGTATTTTTCGTACATCATGTTTATCCCACATCATATCATATCATACTCCATATCATACCATATATATACATACACAATAAAATGATACATGTACAGAAAAAACATCATCAATTGGTGTACATTACAATGTACATATAGTGTTTTTTGTACATCAATTTTATCCCTTGAACATACATATCATATCATGTTACATTACATATCTCATATTTATAGATGAATCAATGAACAATAGAACCAATGAACATAGAATCAATGAACAATATGTCCATTTATAGAATTATTTAACCCATTGATCATGCTGATTTTCCAAGGCAGCATATATATTCATGACATACCCTCTGGTAATTTAACATAGCTATTGAACATGGTGATTTACCTTTTAAAAATGGTGGATCTTTCCAGTTCGCTATGTAGACGTTTACCAGAGGGTAGTCCTTATGATTCCCATCATTTATAGATGATGTTCCACTATATTCACCCCATGTTCCCTATATTCACGATATTTTTTGATATAACCAGAGGTATACCCATGGCCACATATAACCAGAGGTGAATGAATGAACAATATGTCCATTTATAGATGGTTACTTAACCATTACAAACCATGCGGCTATTGGGGGACCTCCATGACTATGGAAACCTCCACATATATGGGATAAATGGGATAATATACCATATGGCCCAAAACAATCCACAACAAGTAGGATTTTTGGGTCATATATATATATCATCCTACATATATACAAATAATCCATAAATGAAGGGAATCATCTATAAATCATCTATAATTAGTTATTGGGGAAAATCATCTATAAATATTAGTCAATGGGAAGGATTATCCCATCTTTTATGGAAAATAATCCAAATGTTTGAAACCACCAACCAGTGTACTTATCGATCTATCTACTAGTAATGGAAATATCATGGGATGATGATAGGTAGTGTATAAATCATCTATAAATCATCTATAAACCAGTGATTATTAACCATTCTTAACCATCATTAACCATCATTAACCATCACTATCCCATACATTTCACCAACCAGATAGAGTTGCAGCAATACCATCTAACTATAAGTAATTATTAACCATGATTATTATTATTAACCATTATTAACCATTATTAACCATTATTAACCATCATTATCCTATAGTCTATAAATCATCTATAAATCATCTACACCAACCAGACTGCCATGTACCAAAGACCATTGATGATAATCTATAATTAGTTACTGGGGAAATCATCTATAAATCATCTATAAATAAATGTTTGAAACCACCAACCAGATATGATATACCATTTATAATGGTTATATATAAATCCCTATTAATAACGCATCTATAAATACATGGATGTCAATAGAATCAATGACCACACCCCAATCCTCGCCTCGCGCACAATGATCTTCCGTCCACCCAGGTCCGAATCGTGGAGCTCGATGACCTCAAGCCGAGACCGCAAGGCGCAAGTTGGAGGGAGCTGCTTTGAAGGCGAAAATCCCTGGGAAAATGTAGGGAAAACATGGAAAAAACATGGAAAAACATGTTTTTTGGAAGAAAACTATGGAAACACCTTATGTTTTTTTGGATAAACCATTGAAAACGTGGGCAAAACATGTCTTGTTTAAGGAAAACCATATGGAAAACATTGGAAAACCAGAGATTCTTTGACTGGATAAGCCACGGAAAACATGAAACAACTTAAGAGAACACATGGATGGCTATGTAGCTGGAAAATAATCTATAAATGGAAGGTTTAATGGGAACATCATCTACAAATGGGGTACCATTGCCAGGTTTGATTACCAAAGGCTAGGTGGTTTCTTTTGTCCAAAAAAAGCCATCTCTTGAATTCAGAGTTCAAAGAAATTCGAGGATTTCTCAGCAAATTCCAGAATTCAAATGGCGTTGTGTCGACCAAGTCGTGCGTTTCTTTGGCTCCGGGCTCCCCGTGTTGGGCCATCACATTTCTGGTCACCAAGGATTGGGATCGACACCAAATGGCCGTGATGGGCTCATGTTAGTTGATGCCATACACCCCGAAAGAACACATGCACCAACTTGCACCAACCATCAGTTCAACCCTTTTTTGATTACATATCAAAACTTCTTCAAATTCCGTATAATTTAACAATTCATACCAGATAGTCAACTTGATAAATGGGAAAAGATGGTGAACTATGTTCCTTTGATTAATATAATGGATACCCTCTGGTAAAGATACAAAAAGCTATTGAAAATGGCCGTAGAAATATGAGTTATCCAGCTATAAAATGGTGGATCTTTCCAGTTCGTTATGTAAACGTTTACCAGAGGGTAGTGGAAAATCATCTAGAAATGGAATAATATGGTGGAAATATCATGGAAATCATATGTGGTGTATCCTCCGGGAAACCCGCGAAAAAAATCCATATTAAAATCGGATATAAATGATGGTGAATGATGGGAAAACCATGGGAAAATGATGGTTAATGGTGGTTCATGATGGTTAATGATGGTTAATGTTAATGATGCTTAATGATGCTTAAATCATTTATCAATCAATGGAACCATTAAGCATCATCAACCACCATTAACCATCATTAACTCAATGGAACCTCCTGTTTCAAAACGCGACGAGTTCGCCACGGGCGCCCCGGCCGCACGCTTCGCTTCTTCCCGACTCTTAAAGGACACCAAGCCACAACCCTTGGAACGACCGCCCTGGCCAAGTCGAAGGTGCAAAAAAATGGCGTGGCGGGCAACAAAAACATCAAACATGATGGTTTTACCATGAAAAATCGTGGTTTTACCATGAAAAATCGTGGTTTTACCATGAAAAAAGGTCGCTTTACCATGAAAAATGGTGGTTTTAACCATGACAAATTGTGGTTTAAGATGATTTAACCATCAAAAGTTCGACATTTGGCTGATCAATGACTGTATATCATATATAAACTATGATTTTTATCATGAAATATCGGGGTATACCCCTGCAAATTTTGCCATCATCCAGGATAGGAGATGAGAGTTTTTCGTGAATTGCCCTCTGGTCCTTTAACATAGCTATGGACATGGTTCATAGAAATAGATGATAAACATGCTTGTTTATTTACCTGCGCTATAAAATTGTGATTTCCCAGTTCGCTATGTTAACCGTGAAATAATCAGAAGGTACTGCATTGGTTTCTTCATGGTTTTTCGATACCATCCCATTCTAGAGTTTATGTAGCTGGGTGATTTTTTTTGGCCATGAATGTGTTGAAATCTTGATACCAAACCGGCTCCAAAATATGAAACTACACCCTAATCGAAATCGAAACCCTAGTTTAGTACATTTTAGTACGGGCTCGTATGCGGAGAGTTCACCTTTTGGAAGGGATTGTTGATGACCATTGGCTATGGGACAAATGACAGACTCCTGAATCCCAAAATGGTCCAGCACATGGCTATGAATCAAACCCATCCCTGAATTTTCAAATAACTTGTTAATGGATCTTTATTTCGCAACAAAAATGATTAAACAAAAACGCAACTTGACCGGTGACCCGTGCCCATCGCCAAGCAGAGTCGACCCGACAAGGTGATCGAACAGAAGGCTAGTTCGCGACTCAGAGACATAGAAACTGCCATTCTGAATAGCAGCTATAGCACTTTGCAGAACGGTTTTATATGGTTTTATGGTGCGTAGATGTTGATATGCTAGAATTTTGAGGCCTATTGGTTCAGTGTTTTTTGATTTGATACTGTACTAATCACTTAAGTTGTCCATTGGCGACAAATGTTATTCTACGGTGATCTACTACTTCGGCTGCTATTGTTCTTTCGAGAAGATCCGGCTACTCACGTTGCATCCCATGTCAACATATGTAGGCTGACCATGGCTGACCGCTAAATGATGGACTACATACGGATACATGTAGGCCACACTATAGATATACACAAAAAAAACATTTCTTCGTGAACTCCATGTGAACTCCTGTTGCAACGGAAGTGCATTTGTAAGTGCACAAAATGCAGGCCATGAACCATCCCCAAGTTTGAGGTTTATGAAATTTGTACCTCCATTTGGGATGTTGTTAGTAAAATGACCCCCAGTACCCTCTGGTGAACTAACATAGCAATTGAAAATGACCATTTAAAGTGGATTTTCCCATTAAAAATGGTGATTTTCCATTGCTATGTTAGTTCACCAGCGGGTAATCGGGTTTCTTCCACATGATGAAATTCAGCGTGTATGATATGTGACACCCTCATAAACATACCCGACGATCGAAATGGAATTCAACCAATGACTGGAATATTTGATAAGACATGTCATTGGCTGAGTCTCCGTTTGAGCAGTGGTAAAGTTATACCATACCATCCATGGGTGAATCTTCAACGTGAACTATTGAAATCACCGGGAGGACATATATGTATATATATAGCTATATATACATGTATATATGTTGTTCTATTTTATGTATCTATCTCATAAATGTATTTATATCATATTGACATGTATTTATCTATGTGTCTAGTGTCTATGTGTCTCTGGCTATGGATCACTACCTATATATAAATACCATTAGCCATATATAGACATATATTACCATTAGCCAAATATATATAATATAATATAAGTACGTTTTTTAGATAATACCATATAATAACTAGATATATTTGGCTATGAACATCCGTAGATCCCAGCTATGTTGATGTGAAGCGAAATGAGCCATTAAAAATACCCCTATCCCATCTCATTATACTAGTTGGTTGATAGGTTTCCCTGCTATGGGTTATCAGATGTTATCAGAATCCCCAATTAACCAGGTAGTATCATCCCCCTGTAGCAATCAATTACCCTCCGGTAAACTAACAGTTTGCGAACTGGAAAATCACCATCTTTAATAGCTAAATCAACTATTTCTATGGTCCATTCTCAATAGCTATTTTGACATAACCAGAGGGTAGTCATTATGATTCCCATCATTTATAGATGATTCTCCACTGTATTCCCCCCATTTTCCACTATATTCACTATATTTAAAGGAATGGTACTTATATTTATAGTATCCCTATAGCAATCCCCTGTAGCAATCAATTAACCAGGCTATTTTTCATGGCTCCAGTCTGGCTTTTGCAAAACCCGCAGCCTCAGTGAAGAGATCCGCGTAGATCACGCCACCCACAGACTTCATGTGGTCCTGACTCGGAAACGGAAACAGACAAGCAGCAGTCACGTCATGCCACAGTCACAATAGGAATAATACGGTAATATGGATATACAATAGGTATCTTCATAGGGCCCAATCAACCCCCCGAACCACCCCCCCTAGAAAACAACCCCAAAACAGAAACCATCACCTCAAATAAATAAGGCCAACATAAGATATAATCATGTCTGATTCAATGGTATTTCTTGGGGCCATTTTCTTGATGATTCAGAGTGGGAATACAAGAGACAATACGAACCGTATGCTCTTGGTGTCTTCGAGGCCCAATTAGAAAATTGTTGTGAAAAGAAATGGTTTCCCGAGATGGGCAGCCCCGAGCAGCTGAAAATAAACAGAGTCAGTGGATTTAATTGCTGGAAAACTGGTACGGAATCCGATTCATTGTTTTGAAGAACCAGGGTTTTAACCATGCTTTTCACCATTTTACCATTGATTTTGGTGCTGTTTCCACAGAAAACGGGCTCAAAACCATGGTTTTTGCAATGTTTTGCAGCTATTTTCACCTTATTTTGACGTTGATTTGAAAGAATTTTCATGATTTAGCCAAAAACAATCAAAAATACATGGTTTTTTCATCGATTAGTCCTTATTTCGACCTTATTTTGACCTTAATTTAACCTTATTTTGATGTTATTTTTGGAAATCTGTGAGTTTGTAAAAAACCATGGTTTTTGCCATATTTTTCACAATTTTACGATTGATTTTGATGCTGTTTCCACAGAAAACGGGCTCAAAAACCATGGTTTTTGCAATGTTTTGCAGCTAGTTTCATTATATTATAAGGTTGGTGGTGTCTTTACAAACAGCTGGCTCAAAACCATGGTTTCTGCCATGTTTTGCAGCTATTTTCACCTTATTTTGACGTTGTTTGAGGGAATCTTCATGATTTAGCCAAAAACAATCAAAATCACATGGTTTTTCATCGATTAGTCCTTAATTTGACCTTATCCTTATTTTGAAGTTATTTTTGGAAATCTGGCAGTTGGTAAACAACAATCGTTTTTAGCATGTTTTTCACAATTTTACTATTGGTTTTGATGCTGTTTCCACAGAAAACGGGCTCAAAACATTTTTTATATTTTTTGCAGCTATCGTCACCTTATTTTGACGTTGTTTTTGAAGGAATCTTCAGGGTTTAGCCAAAAACCATCAAACACATAGTCTTTTTCATCGATTAGTCCTCATTTTGACCTTATGTTTTTCGGAAATCTAAAGTCTTGGTCAAAAACCATGGTTTTGGCTACATTCAAAATCTTCTTTTCAAACGGGTTATTTCATAGACCCCATCAATGCTGATTTGGGCCCCAAAAAATGACTGATTTGGTGCATCTTTAAGGTTCATCCATGGCCCCCAGCGCTGTCCAATCGGACTAAAACAAGAAAAACTCACATGGAATGAATTGAACAACAGCAAATATGATGTGGTGTTGTTCTTCTTTTTCCATTGCTGTTGTATTCGCTTTTTGGCTTTCCACTGGTGTCTCTGGTGTCATGCGTTTGTCTGAGCATTAGCCGTCGCAGCAAGACAACATCCTTCAAAACTAACGTAAAAAATAAGTCTAATTCAGGGTTATTTTTTTTGCATCCTTTGTCGATTACCCCTTATATTGGGCTTAATTTGGAAAAACAAAATAAGGCCTTATTAAGGCCTTAATTATTTCCCACATGCGATTGGTTCTAATTTCAGGGTTATCTTAAAGGGGGGAGGGTTTGGGGGGGAGGATGCCTATGGTGATATCAAATGGATATTTCATATTTATGACTTACAATATATTTCTGATATGCAATAGGGATAATAGCTAGGGGTAATAAGTCATAAATATGAAAGATATTGATATCAATATCAGAAATATTGTAATATTATGGATATACAATTGCTATCAAATGGATATTACATAATATGTGGATAATAATTGTTAATACTTGTATATAAATATTTGATACTTGTATATCACTATTTTTTTTCTGGGTGTAATATTGATATTCAATAGGGATAACATGGTAATATGGATATACAATAGGGATCAAATGGATATTTCACATGTCTGATATTCAATAGGGATAGTATGATCATATCAATATCCATAATGTGGATGGAATAAATCCTGCAGCAGTTGGGATATCCGTTAGGTAAATATGAAACACTGGTAATATCATGGGGATAATGGGAAAATATTGGTGATATCATGTGAATATTTTATGGGATATGACATATAAGTCATCAAACAAAAAGTTGGGATTATCCAATTATTTACCAAAGTATATAAGTTAAACAATTCCCATTATAGTAAAGTTTGGATTTTATAAGTTATCAAACAATAAGTTGGTGTATAAGATATCTATTGCGAAGTATAACACGCTGTAAATAATGGGATTGCAATGAATATAAACCATACACCAACTGGTGCAGGATTTCTTCCATCCAGAGTATCATGTGAATATTTTGTGGGATATGATGGGAATATCATGGGAATTTAGGGCAACTAGAGAATGGTGATATCACCATTGAAAAAAAAGAATGGGCTATATAACTCACAAACAATGATAACAATGATATCTGGGTGTGTCTGAGAATTAATTACCCTGCAGTAAACTGACATAGCTATGGAAAATGCACCATTTCTAGATGATTTACCTATAAAAATAGTGGATCTTTCCATAGCAAACTGTTAGTTTACCACCCAGAGGGTAGTCCTTACGATTCCCATCATTAAAATAGATGATTTTCCACTATATTCCCCCATTTTTCCTATATTTTCCTAGGATTTTTCCACAGGTTCATGGTTAAAATCCACATTTTCCCTATATTCACTCTATTTTTTCCCCACATCTTTGTGTGGGGTTCTTGTTTTTGATTCTGTATCCCGGGCTCCTCCTCCGCCTTCTCCTCCTCCGCCCTCCTCCACACTTTGTCCACACACACTTTATCAACAAACA
>Ga0126342_10005426_pt1 | contig 22239 bp, 14 predicted proteins | sample Cyp1metagenome_FD_92528 | JGI IMG/M metagenome (GOLD analysis project Ga0126342, IMG submission 92528) | Coral microbial communities from Lord Howe Island, Old Settlement Bay, Australia - Cyphastrea 1 metagenome | ecosystem: Host-associated > Invertebrates > Cnidaria > Coral ...
CTGACTCTTTCTCTTCTCTGATCTTCTCTCTTCTAATCTTTCTCTTCTCTCTGCCTCTGCCCTGCTCTGCTTTTCATCTGTCCATATTGTCGGAAGTTTGACTTCTAAACTTCCTTCGATAAACGCAGCTGCTTCGCAAAATATGGATAAGAATCAGCAATCCAAAGTGCAACAAAAAGCCATCCCCGGGAGGATGTTACTTGCAATAACCCGCAAAGATAGAAAAGGAAACAATCACTATGTCACTATGTTTTGGATCGGGTTTGCTTTTCTACCTTTTTGATGATTGCCATAGATCCTTTGGTTTTTGATGTTCATGTGTCTTATCATGTTTATCTGGTTGGTTGTTTGGAACATGTTTTATTTTTCCATATATTGGGAATAATCATCCCATTTGACTAATATTTTTCAGGGGGGGTTGAAACTTTCAACCACCAATCAGTTAATTTTCATATTCTCATCATTTTTCATCACGCATGCTCCTTTCTTTAGTGACATGCTAGTCATCCGCTGGCTTGGGATGGCGGGATGCCCAAAAAATCCCGGCCCATTTTGTGATACGGCTATTTGATGGTGGCGAAATCCGCAAGTTTCCACCAAAAGGAAGGATGGTTGAAAGCCAAACAAAATCATGGGATATTTACATATATATATCACCATCTATCAACTGGTGATTTGGATTTCGCAAGCATCCTAGCCGTATGGGAAGCCAGTTCCGCTTCCTTCAGGCCATCAGTGATTTGGTGACGTTGTTTGATCTCCGTGCAGTTCACCAGGAAGCCGCAGGAGCATGGGAGAACTGCCAGAACTGGGGATGGTTTAGACCAGCCATAAAAATGGTGATTTTGGGGTTGTTTACTTTACTAATTATTGGGTTTACAACATTGATAGCTATTTAAGCATCAAGATAGCTAAGATATGCTAAGATGGGATTTAGCAACACCAGGTGGAATTAGTGACAACGTCAAAGTTGGGAGGTATTCCGCTCAAACCCCGTGTGGTTGCTCAATTCACAGCTATGTGATGCCAACACATGGTGTCGTATAGCCAAGTGGGGATATCCAACTGATGCATAAAAACACCCAGGCCCATGCTCATCAATTGTGATAATAGCAATTCTGAATATTGCAATAATAACACAATGCTCCGTAGTATTCATGGGATGATCAAATAATTTTAGCTAATGTGGCTGGTAGTTTCAGCTCATTCTATTTTCACAGTTGAGATACTGAGACTGGTGTTTTTTTTAGGGGTGACACCACCAATCATGGGATGCTGAGAGGTTACCCTGACGGACCTCACGGCGCTTGCAGATGAATGTCCTGTAAATGTACATACGCACGTTGTGTGTACATACACATTATTATCAGGAAAAACATGGATAAACTGTATGTTTAAATGTGATGAAATGTAAAGTACTATTGGTGTGTTGATGTGATGTGATGTGAGGTGAGGTGATGTGATCATATGTATGTATATATGTATATATATATAATATACATTAAATGCATCGCCCATGTTCCCGGTGATCATCCCTTCATGTAGGATCTTTGGATACGTGGCCAGCTAGTGCGCAACTCTGTCGCCAGCTTTTTGTTCAGTCTTGATTCTTGGCGGCCGAGTTTGTCCGGTAGTTCCTAGCAAATATATGAAGTTAATCATCAAAAACCATTAACGATGTTTTAATTGCCGGGTTTCTGGCCATTTCTACATCATCGAATATATCACTATATAGGTATATCCATGATTGGGCAATTCATCAGCCAGGGATTTGGGGCTGTTCGATGGTGGTGTTTGAGGAGCGCGCATGAAATCTCAAGCTGATATCCAAGAGTACATAGACGAATATATATATATACACACACAGATGTTTATATATGCGTGCATATATGCGCCCAATTAATATATATATATAATGTAATAATTATAATAATATATAATATAAAATATATGTATATATTTAGATATAGATATGCACATATGTATACATGCATTAAAAAGTATACATAATTATATATTAATACATATATGCATATGATTGCATATGTATTTGCATGCAGTACTCATGTTTCTTTTGGGTGTCCTGAGACAGAATTTTGTGTTTCCAGGATGGTCCAGTTATCACACCACGGAGTCACACCCAGGTCGCGACACCAGACCTGTTCTGTTGGAATTGATGCCTGGCCTAGCCGTGCTGTGCCATTCAGTGAGGATCATGAAAAAAAACCTAAGAACTATAGTAACTATAGTGAAGATAGTGAAGGAATTAGCCATCAAGATATCCATTTTCGCTAACTTCCGATTCATTTAAGTCAAGACTGAAGTCGATGGGCTTGCAACATTTTGCACCTTTTCTGCCACTTGTCCATTGGACAACATTCAACTCTAGTTTGTCGGAGCTAACTGTTCTTTTTCCAAGTTTCCCATCATTTTGATTTATCACAAATCAACATGAATCATGGCATAAAACTCCTTAAACATGTTGAACGCATCTCCCCGGCATTTTGAAAAAACAACAACATACAAAGTTAGATTTTTGTAAAGACAAAGAAAAAAATCCCCATTGGTTTGCAGGTTGCGCTAGAGAACTGTAAGCCCAACAATTCACAACTCCCAATGTCTCACCAGAAATGGGTGGGTATTAACCATCCAAAATTGGAGGTTCATGGAATTGGCTTTTCCATTCTGAATTGATGAAATCCCTATTGTTGACCATGTTGAATCATGTTGAATCTGCATCTTGAAATATTATACATACATACATATATATATATATATATTGATTGAATCACATGAAACCCCCGGTTTGGCAGGTTAAGTTAAGTCACCAACAACTACAAGATTCCACGGTTTTTGCCCCGCTTCAGCTGCTCACCCCCGTGATTTTCACGGCCGCGGCCCATGGCGGAGTCTGAAAGCGTCGCGCAGTTCGGCGTCATCCTGGATGAGGACCTGCACGATGTGCCATGGCAGGGTTGAACCCATGAGAGGTACCCCCAAAGGGATGGTTTACCCATAGGAAAACCAAAAGAAAACCCATGAGAAAATGGGAAAACACAGGAATACCCATAGGAACCTCCATTAGCTGTCCCATAACTATGGAAAATCACCATTTGTAATGGGTAAATCAACTATTTCAACTGGGCCATGGCTTCAATAGCAAACTGCTAGTTTACCGGATGGTATTTCATGGAAAATCTACTATAAATTACTTTCTTCGAGTGATCCCCACCCTGAACCACTATTCTGACATAGTTTCTGACATACCATTTGGAAGTGTGTATATGTCATATTTATTTTGACATTCTATCTGACAATATCTTACATTCTTTCTGGCATATACTTTGACATTCTACCTGGCATCTATTCTGACATATTTTCTGGCATATATTCTGACATTCTTTCTGACAGTCTATCTGGCATCTATTCTGACATTCTATTTGGTATCTTTTCAGGCATTCTTTCTGGCATATGTTCTGACATCCTCTCTGACATTCTTTCTGGCATATGAATCTGGCATATCTTCTGACATTCTTTCTGGCATTCTATTTGGTATATCTTTGGAGGTTCTTTGTGGTTGAGGTCCGGCGGGGACCACTGCGATCAAGAGCTTGCTGTTCGGGTCCGGCGAGGACCGCTGCGATCAAGAACTTGCAGTTGAGGTCCGGCGCGGATCACTTTGATCCAGAGGCTGCTGTTCGGGTCCGGCGGAGGAGCAGGAGGCGGGAGGCGGGAGGCGGGCGGGACAGCTGACATAAAACCTAGCAACCCTCACCTGACAGGTGGGGACAAAGGGATGATGTGGGGGTATACCCCGTAATTCCAGAAACCTCCAGATATTCGTTGAATGATTATATTAATATTATATTATAGCAACCCCTTCAGAAAGATGCCGAAGTCCGTACCAATTGCTAGCGACTTGCATGGTCTCATCTCCAAAAACTCGTAGGTAAAAGTATTTACAAAAATCCCATCCCCGGATCATATTGAGCCCATGTGGGGCTTGAAACTGGATAGGTCCCAAGACACAACCAGAGGTTTCTGGAGCAGTATTCAATATTATCTAGTGGATGGGATAATAATCAATTCTGAATTATGTTGGCTGGTTTTTGAAAAAGTTTGTTTTTGGCGTGCGTCCCACTGATTTGTGTTCGATCTTGTTTATCATTCTAATGTCCGTAATCAGCACCACTTTTTTTTTGCAGCTTATTGTTAAAAAGTAACATTATGATCATTATGATCGCGATAGTGTGATCATGACTATTATCCTACATTGAAAAGTGTAGTCCAGTCCCAACAAACATGTTATAATCCTTAATTTCGGGCATCTTTTTGGGGGTCGCTAATGAACACATCTTTTCCCCGTCCCCGTTGCCCAAGGCCGACCTCCTGCGGGATAAAGTTGACGTCGACGCGCCGCCCAAACCGCCTCCAAGACGGAAGAGAACTCCCACGCCGGGCGGCGAGGCAGTGGCATTCCCCACAAAATACCTGGTTGATTGGTTGGGCCTTTACTGGGGGGTATGATAACATAACCATACATGACTTATACGAATGTGGGTCAAACAATGCCATTTTTACCACCCATGACTGGGCATTGTTTATATATATACCACCTATAAACATGATAAAATGGTGATGACTGGGGGATGGTTTATGTTTTTTTTACCCACATTACCCATTTTATTTACTGGGGTGTGTTATGTTAACATAGCCCCCATAGCCCCCATAGCACCCATAGGATCGGGACATCGGATTCAACACAATGAGATGGGTTGTATAGGGGTATCTCGGCTCAATGGCTCATGTGGGGATGGGTCAAGTTACCTATGAAATTACCATATCATACAATATGACTGGGGAGAAATAACCATCTATAGCAGCTAGCTATGACTTCAGGTACTGTTTGGTTAAAATCCCATTATAAACCAACTTAGTTAACTTAGATATCATTAAAATCACCTACAATCCTCATGAATGTCCCATGTTTGTTGATGAAATCTTTATGTTTTGGGAATCCAACGGGCCCCTGGACCCCGGGGAACCTCCACAATGTTTTTTGGTAGTATCACCCAACCATAGTCTAGCACTGGCTACTGACAGGAATATATATACACATATATATATATATGCACACGCATGTATACATATTTAGAATGGAACATCATTATGGCATATATATATATGTGTGTGTGTGTCAGTGTGTATCACCGCATATTGATGATGGGATTGGGTAACAGTTCCAAGATAATTTTTAGTATAGGATTACCAAGGGTTGCACAACTGACTAAATTGCGTGGCATGGTGAACACCGACTATAGCCATAAAACGAGACGTATCATGATTAAATACCATGTTCTTCGGAGTTGTCTACTTGGTGACGCATCCAGCCAGGTAGGAAATCACAAGAAAATCAGCCCTAGTTACTGTCAGTACTGTATCCCACTCAGAGCCAGGCCACCTCAATAGACCATCCTCCCAGCGGCACACAGCGGCAGGTTTACACAGAAATGCGAGATTTGCAACTCAGCACATAGTTTTTTTTTGGAATTGGTGACCCCGCCGTGATAGCAGATGGTTAAGAAACTCTTGTATTACTAGTGACTAGTGTTTGTTGCGCGGTTTAGATTCACCGTTAACAAACCCAAACATTATTGGGGATGGTTAGCTGGATAGGGGGGGCTGGTGTGCATGGAAGACTTGATTCGGGGTAACTTTGGTTGGGTCACTAGGTGAGTCTTCAGCACCATCCAATGATGCGATTTGAGGCTGACAGGCATCACTGCTTCAATGACGGCATTTCGCCGCTTGGGTCGGGTGGTCGGCCGTGATGGGGGCCACTCATAGTTCGGTTCAGCCCAAAAGATTACGCTTTAGAAAGGAGTAGTTAAGTTACAGTATCTCCATTGATCTCCGCTCATTTGCCAGGACATATTCATCCTGGGCTGCAATGCTATAGTGAAAAATGTATGATTTTGTCGCCAAATCAATCAATGTGTAGACATCAATCAATTCGGCAGCCGCAGCTTCCCGCTTTGCAACGCCATCGAATTTGTGCACCCCGGGCATTTGGGGGATGCTGGGTGATGTTGTGGATAGTTGGTACCGTATGTATATGTATATATATATTATATGTAGATGAATATGTATTTAAAACTATTAATTTAATTAGAATGTACAGTAACAGTGCTATATACTTCATATGATGCGTTCCGAAACCGTTCTGGTTTGGCGGTGTGTTGATGCAGCCTGCGCCTGGGTCAGTCTGTATGAGGGAACGGGATCAAACCATTGATCCGCAAAAATGTTGGTAGCAGTGATTACCACCCACCATCTCTATATCATTCTATATCAGTATATATACCACTAATATATTGATGTTTGGTATATATACTGATATTCTATATCACTCACCGATATATATATATATATGTGTTGGTAACATTCTATATATTGATGATAACCATCTCTTCATGTCTGACTGTATCTCCATTTGAGTTTGGCTAAAAACATCAATTTACATCCCCATCGACTGCAAGGAATTTCTTTGGCTACCTCACAGACTGAAGCCTTGCAGAAACTCGATGCTGCTGCTTGGTTTTGTTGAGCACTGCCTGGGTCAAATGAAACAAATGTGGCAGGACAGATGGTAAATCATGACATATACCGATTCCATCCGATTCCCCATTTACACTAATTATATATACGTATATCATTATACATATAACAGTATATGCTTATGTTTGCCATTTGGAAGTAAAGCCACAGCCAAACATGATAAGTGCATGAGGTTTACCACATTTTCGTACACAGCTCACCTGGCAATGGGCGGTGCCACTTCTGAATATTGGCAGCAGCATTCAGAAGGAGATGTCGAACGACAAGTTTCAAAACACAACTAGTTGCTGTTCAGATTCTAATTCCTTCCAAAACCGTGGCATCAATGAATCAAAGGGCATCACTTTGTATGTCATGATTACCAGGCAAACCGGCAAACCCGCCAATTGGAGGTGTGCTATTTACTAGGGCTACCCCCAGTTCTCATCCATATTTTAATAGTATTATACATGTTCCATGATTTGTTTACCATCCATTTGGAGCTTGGGGTAACCCCCTTGACGACATGGAAACCCCCCATGACGGGCCTAGGAGATCGATCGTTTGGCTTCGAAGTGTTTTGAGATCCAGGCCCGGGCGAGGCCCTTGGCGGCCCCTGGGCTGATGATTTGCAGCGGTAAGAGGGGTTGGCATCATGATCACTACCCTCTGGTTATGACTAACTGTTCGGCATGGTATAGATTGCCCATAGAAATAGATTGTTTACCTATTAATAGCATGGTGATTTTCCATGGCAAACTGTTAAATAACCAGAGGGTAATGATCGATTGCAAGGGATGGAATTGATCTACCCTCTGGTAAACTGTCCCATAACTATGGAAAATCATTTTTAATGGGTATATCAACTATAAAATCTATAAATGGCCATTTTCAATAGCTATGTTAGTTTACCAGAGGGTATGCACCCTCTTGTTATTTAACATAGCTATGGAAACATGTCCCATTTATAGATGAACCGTTCATTAAAAGTGATGATTTTCCAGCTCGCTATGTTCAATAACCAAAGGGTAAATCATGCTTATGGCTTCCCGTTTGAAGTGTGAATTGTGATCGAACAAATCGTAATTTGGGTAAGGGATGGTAAGGGCACTTTGGCTGGGTAATTGTTGTCAGAAATGTACAACATTTGTTTGGGAATCATTTTGGAGTTTGATGGAACGTCTAAGTTGTTGCTCTCTAGCAAGCACAAGCTCAGGGGTTCTAGATATAAGTACGAACTAGCAACACCAAAACAAAACCATGAACATCCCCATGAGCAGATCCCCATTCAAAACAACGCTGGTTGTAAGTTGGGAACTGATCCTTACAAAATATACTCCATGGTTCCCTACTTGTAGGTTTTAGGTTCGACGTTTATCTCTATTCGCCACATTACATAATCTGAGTGAATTTGAACGATATCACTGCGATGTCACCGTGAGTGATGGTTAGCCGGAGTCGAGGGAAACTACTCTAGGGAGCGGCGCTGTGAGGCGCCTGGTACTTTTTAAGGCTCTCTGCTTTCATTTCCCTTTGTAAATTCGCATCAATGTTGGAAGCGCCCTTTTTGTCAAATCCAAAAACTACTTCTATCCGTAGAAAATCACGTTTGATTGTGAAACAATTGACTGAATAGCGTAGCACCACTTCGGGTGGCAAATGCAGGAGCAAAGATCAATAGCGTAGAATCACTTCTGGTAGCAAGTTTGGCCAAAAAACGGATGGCTATTGTTGTTGTTTTTCCATGTTTTTTTGATTTCTGTTTCCCTGCTTCTTTGCTTTTCTGCTTCTCTGCTTTCTGCTTTTCCATGCTGCCTTGCTTACCTGCTTTTCTGCTTCTCTGCTTTTCCCTCTTTTTTGTTTCTCATACTGCAGATAATTTCACCCAGGCTTAAATAAAGCCCTAAATAGATGTCAAACCAGGCCTAGATAGATCCTAAATCAACTCTCAACAAACCTTCAACCAACCTTAAATAGGTCCTAAACCAATCACAAATAGATCTTAAACCAAGCCTAAAGAAAACCTGAATAAAACCTAAAACAAACCCTTAAAATTTCCTAAACCAACCCTAAAAAACATTACGCTAAATAAACCCTAACTCTAAAACCAACCTTTAAACAATTTTAAACCAAACAGGAACAATTTTGGAAATGAGAAGGCAAGGACTTCAAAGAAACCACGGGCAAGAATAGCAAACTCGGAAATGGAAAAGTGGACCTAACCTCTAGACTACATGTTGCCAAGTGGAAAAGAAAAGTATCTTCTTTTTATAAGCGGGCCCGTCCTGCTCATCCTCTACAAAATGGTTAAGGTTCCAAGGGACCCAACCTCCTGAGAGCACAAGCGCCTCTACAAAGTGCCAGGGGAAAAATCCAACTGGATGTTTGATGGAATTTGAGTTGGGCACCCTTCTTGTAGAGCTGATTTAGCTAGGTTTTTGGGATCTGGCCTGCACTTGGCACCAGCTTTTTGTATCTTTTGCAGAGGTCGGTTTTTTCTGGGTGCAAAGGTGTTTGTAGACACTGGGATTGTGCCGAAGTGGTGTATGACTACGATAAGGGAGGTCCAAGTTCTCACCCCTACTTCAACGGAGGATCTCCTAGGTGGATAATCCTGTCTACAAGTGGATGAACTAACTTTGGTTACGTTCACGAGTTACGTTCACCAGTTACATATGTACAGTATCTCCACGAATCTCCATATATATAAAATAATAATGTTAGTAAAGCAATGTTATACACCGCTGATATAAACTCACGGTTTACACCACGAATTGATGGTAAAAGTGAGGATGGTGGTTCCTATTGCTTCGCTAACATTAACTGTAGTTTACTAACAATAGAGAATCCCTAGTATCACAAAAACTTGATGATAATATCATCACCAAATCCTCAAATTGTAGGTTTATGGCATTGCCTTCCCCACATTGATACACTATATATATATGTATATATATACATATATATATATACAAATCGTGTTTTTCAGCATTGTATCATACTATCACACTTTTTGATATAGCCAAGATGTGGTAATATACCTCCATTGAAATATGACATAACTAATCTTGTACCCTCGTCAAACGCTCACATAGATGCAAAAATGCGTAGATCATTTTCCTATGGAAACCGTTGGTTTTCCATATGTAAACGTTGACCCTATGATAATATCTTAGTCTCATTCACCATTATATTCCATGACAATTTTCCAATAGTCCCTAAGATCTGAAATCATAAATGTGATATATTTAATCTAGCAAATCGCATAACATGGCAGTTCAAATCCCATTAAAACCTATTATACCATTTTTCATAGGGATTAAGGGATTCAACTAACCATTACTTGGGGGTGCGTCCCACTTAGTACATGATTAGATGGGTTATGCCCTCATATATATATACACACATATACACATACATATACATATATATATATAATGGAATATTCCCAGGGGTTATATATAGATTGTAGACCATGGATCCGATTCGTGGGGCCCGCTTACCAGTACCCCAAGCCTCGAGGAATCTCCTGCAGCGCCTGCGGCCACCATGGCTCCGGCGCCCATGGCTCCTCTCAACCCTCCGCCTGAGATGCTCTCGGAGCCTTCAGTGCCGCGGCGGTTTTTTAGGGTACCTAGGGCACCTCAGGGTACCTAGGATGAGTTTCGACCCATGAGCATTTGTCCAATTTTAATTCAATTTTAAGGGTACCTACCCTTTCAACTAAAAGTTTGCGAACTGGAACATCACCATTTTGAATGGGAACTCAACTATATATATATATATATCAATGGCCATTTTCAATAGCTACGCTGAATGACCAGAGGGTAGGGCACCTGGGGTACCAAGGTTTTGACCCATAACTGTTTGACAATATATGCCATTGAAAATGATGGCTGAGAACCTTAACAAGATTATTTGACCATTCAACATGAAGGCTGGACGTCTGTAAGATTGGATTTCATCTGGTGATTGGTGAATGTTGAATAATTAAGCTAATTTTTGTTCCAATTTGAATAAACTAGAACAGAACGGAACAGAATAGAATATATATATATATATACACGTGTAAATATATATATATATATGTGTGTGCGCGTGAAGTTAAACAACTAAATATGTTTTTTCTTTACCGGCTATCTATGATCGGCTCTGAGCTACTAAAAACATGGTTAAGCAAACAATTAACATGTACATATATATATATTATATTATATATATAGCATTTACAGTTAAAACCATGTGAGTGTAACATATTACCATTTATTCTAGTTACAACTGCATTTTAATGATATGCATGAGTTGGTGATTCCATTTTATTCCGTTGCTTTGATCATGGTTTTCAGCGACTCTCAGGACCCCAGTTTTTCAGTGATTCACTACATTCCACCAAAATCTATCGAGGGTATTTTGTTGTTAGGGCGAACAAGTAGATTAGGTGAGAGAGAGAGAGAAGAGAGATATATTTGTATATATACACATGTATGGGTGTATACAATTATGACAATTATGCTTGATTTGATTGTATGTGCAAAAAAAATTATGCTCATGATGGACCCGTGGCATACAGAGGCCCAAAAAAGGTCAACCAAGACTATATCCTACGGCAATCCCATTGTCCATCTACTAATGAAAAGCCTGTTCAGTATCCAGTCTTGGGGATATTCACCAATCGAAATTGGAGTTGCTGATTTCCCACGGGTATTGTATTCCACTTGCAGTCCGGTGTGGTTTGTTTGACCTGAAATATTCATTTGTGCCAGATTTCGTTACTACATATTTTCGGAATTTCTCTGACACCTTGAAACTTATAGGAAGCTGCTTGTTTCAGGTCTGTGACTTATTAGGAGTTCTGGGAAATCCTGCCTACTTGTAGCAATCAAACTGACTTCTTGATTCACAACATATTTTGGCAAACCAAAAAGTAGCTGCCTTTGACCAAAAATCACGAGTTTCTTGTAGGGAAATGATGGCGCGCAATGGATTATTTGGGTGGGAGAGCTCAACTTTGCAAGTGTTGTTTGAGACACCGGACACAAGCACACACAAAAACAAAACGACAACTATGCAGCAACAAGGCTGTGATAGAGATCTACTACATCACTTTGAGCCCCTTAACAAAGGCTTAACACAGGTGTTTATTCTTTAATCTTGGTAAACCGACTGCTGACAGGTATTGGGAAGATGGGCTGGTGGTGTTCTTGTTCTTGTTCTTGTTCTCCTTGTTGTTGTTGTTGTTGCTGTTGTTGTTTTTGGGCGAACCTTGTATCAAATGCCTCCCATCCGCAGCCTGGATCATCCCTGACGCCTCCCTAAAGCCTTCCCGAAGCTTCCAAGGCTCATTCAGTCTTCGAGCCCGTGGTGATAGATGATTCCCTTTGCCCACCAGGAGCGTTATGCTGTGTCGAGCGGCTGACTGATCTTGGCTATCATGGGGGTTGTATGTATTTAATGTCATGTGTTTACAATATCCACATTATTCTGTCACACATATGTATAAGGCATTATATATATAGAGAGCATTATATAGCACATATAATATATATATATACATATGGCTATATATTTGTAGAATATATATATATATATTCTACAAATATAGCCATATGTATTTATATATATATATATAAATGTGTGTGTGCGTGTGGATCAGGCATTTGTTTGCCACAATTTGGATAGCTTTGGCAATCCCATCAGTCGCAGAGGTGGTCTGAGGAACATATGCAGGATACCCAAGAAGATTTGTACGTAAGCCTTGGTTGGGCAAGTCAATTAGCATCATTTTTATACAGTAAGTTGTTGGCTCAAGCCATTGGCTCGAGATTCCCAGGCCTTTCACACCGGTGTGAAATCTGAAAGGTCGATTGTTTTGCCAGGAAACCTGTGCAGGAGACGATCTACCCTCTCATTATCCAACATGCCAATGGTAAATCTTCCACTAAAAGCATGTCCTTCCCCTTAGAAAAACATTATGCACTATATATTGCCATATGGTGGATTTCGCAGCCAGCCATGTTTGATTACAGGAGGGTGCATGGCCCTCAAGCGCTGCCCTCAGGCATCACAAGGGCTGAAGAGTTTGAAAGCGACGGTACGATCAGCGATTCTGTCAAGAAGAGAACGAAGAAGGTGCCTTTGATGCTTGCGCAGGGCTTTAACTCCCATATACATCCACCAGAACTTCCAAAACCTATCAAATGGTCGGTCCATGTTGAAAGTACCGGTTTTACGATGTTTTACGTACTTTTTATCAAAACAACGGTTCCCCTGTAAAAAATCGTTTTTTTTCCCAATAAACCCTCATTTTGTGTGTATGTGTGCGCTTGCCTTGCCAAGCCTGTGAGGTCATATATTGATTTGCTTAGTTTGCAGGACACAGCCACTGACGATGAAATGAAGTGAAAATCAAAGATCAAGACTAACAAGTAACCGACCCATGCCAGCTGATATCAATAAAAGGGCAGGGTCAGGGCTCAGGGTTTGCGCAGAAATCTTCGAGTGGGAAAATGCAGTCGTTTATTGCTATTCAACCCTTTTTGTTTTGAAGCTGGGAGATGACAATTTGGACATCCAGTGTGCAATTTGTTCAAAATTTGTTAATTTCTATGCCCCTGGGATGGTGAAAACATTGGGACCCCAACATTTTCCCGTACTTATCCCGTATTCACACATTCACACCGTACTAAATCCGTATTTTCGAATTTTGGAAAGAAAAACACAAGATGCAGCCCACGAACCCGAATGCTCACACGTATGACAATGGTACGAATTCCGAAACGCGTAGATAGTAGATAGGCAAACATCATAGACGTGGAAGAATCAAGAGTGTGGAGAAAAAAGTATAGAGTGCGAAGTGCAACGTGTAAAGTATACAGTGTGAAGTGTGGAGTGTAAAGTATAAAATGTATTAAAATGTAGAGTGTAAAGTGTAGAGTCTAGAGTGTACAGTGTCAAGTGTGAAGCGTGGAGTGTAAAGTGTGGAGTGTAAAGTGTGGAGTGTGGAGTGTAACGTGTAACGTGTAGAGTGTAAAGTGTAGAGTGTAAAGTGTAAAGTGTGGAGTGTACAGTGTGGAGTGTAAAGTGTAGAGTGTAGAGTGTACAGTGTGGAGTGTGAAGTGTAAAGTGTAGAGTGTAAAGAGTAGAGTGTAGAGTGTGGAGTGTACAGTGTAGAGTGTACAGTGTAGAGTGTAAAGTGTGGAGTGTGAGGTGTGGAGTGTAAAGTGTAAAGTGTGGAGTGTGGAGTGCACAGTGTGGAGTCTAGAGTGTCGAAAGTAGAGTGCGGAGTGTGAAGTGTGGAGTGTAAAGTGTGGAGTGTAAAGTGTAGAGTGTGGAGTGTGGAGTGTAAAGTGTAGAGTGTAAAGTGTGGAGTGCGGGGTGTAAAGTGTAGAGTGTAAAGTATAATTAGAGTGTAAAGTGTAGAGTGTAAAGTGTAAAGTGTGGAGTGCACTGTGTGGAGTGTAAAGTGTAGAGTGTAGAGTGTACAGTGTGGAGTGTGGAGTGTAAAGTGTAGAATGTAGAGCGTGGAGTGTACAGTGTAGAGTCGAGTGTACAGTGTAGAGTGTAAAGTGTGGAGTGTGAAGTGTGGAGTGTAAAGTGTGCAGTGTGGAGTGTACAGTGTAGATTGTAGAGTGTGGAGTGTAGAGTGTGGAGTGTAAAGTGTAAAGTGTAAAGTGTGGAGTGTAAAGTGTAGAGCGTAAAGTGTAGAGTGTAAAGTGTGGAGTGTAAAGTGTGGAGTGTGGAGTGTGGAGTGTAAAGTGTGGAGTGTAAAGTGTGGAGTGTAGAGTGTGAAGTGTGAAGTGTAAAGTGCAGATTGTAAAGTGTGGAGTGTAAAGTGCAGAGTGTAAAGTGTGGAGTGTGGAGTGTAAAGCGTGGAGTGTAAAGTGTTGAGTGTAAAGTGTGGAGTGTAGAGTGTGGAGTGTAAAGTGTAGAGTGTAAAGTGTAGAGTGTGGGGTGCTTTGTAGAGTGTAGAGTGTAGAGTGTGGAGTGTTAGAATGTAGAAGAATGTAAAGTGTGGAGTGTAAAGTGTGGAGTGTAAAGTGTAGAGTGTGGAGTGTACAGTGTGGAGTGTGGAGTGTGAAGTGTGGAGTGTAAAGTGTGCAGTGTGGAGTGTACAGTGTAGATTGTAGAGTGTGGAGTGTACAGTGTAGAGTGTGGAGTTTACAGTGTAGAGTGTACAGTGTAGAGTGCGAAGTGCAACGTGTAAAGTGTACAGTGTGAAGTGTAAAGTATAAAGTGTAGAGTGTAAAGTGTAAAGAATAGTGTCCATTTAAAGCGTGGAATGTAAAGTGTGGATTGTAAAGTGTAAAGTGTGGAGTGTAGAGTGTGGAGTGTGGAGTGTAGAGTGTAGAGTGTAAAGTGTGGAGTGTAAAGTGTGAAGTGTAGAGTGTAAAGTGTGGAGTGTGGAGTGTAGTGTGTGGAGTGTAAAGAGTTGAGTGTAAAGTGTGGAGTGTGGAGTGTGAAGTGTGGAGTGTGGAGTGTAAAGTGTGGAGTGTAGAGTGTGGAGCGTGGAGTGTAAAGTGTAGAGTGTAAAGTGTAGAGTGTAAAGTGTAGAGTGTAAAGTGTGGAGTGTAGAGTGTGGAGTGTAAAGTGGTGTGTGTAAAGTGGCGTGTGTAAAGTGTAGGGTGTGGAGTGTAAAGTGTAGAGTGTAAAGTGCGCAGGGTGTGGAGCGTAAAGTGTCGAGTGTGGAGTGTGGAGTGCAAAGTGTAGAGTGTAATGGTGTGTGGAGTGTAGAGTGTGGAGTGTAGAGCATGAATGCATCACGTCTGAAGTGTTGCGCCTCTCACGCAAAACGACAAAGATCTCCAAAATTCTGCGCCTGCCAGGAAAACTGCTGCAACTATCTGCAACTCATCTTGTGAAAACGATACAAAAGTATTGCGCCTGCCACACAGAACGGCTTTCCACACGTTATCAAATAGGTTGGGAACGTCAAAAAGTGCCGCGCCTGCCACACAAAACGACGTGACAACCTGCTTGGAAACCTTCGAAAAGGAGAGGTTTTGCAGAACCTCCCCCATAGACACGGCGAGGACACAGGGTCCCTTTTAATCACCGAAGATGCAAGATTTCGAATAGTACTGTACAATATATATATATATATTATTTGTGTAACAAACAGTAGGGTGAAAATTGGACTTGGGCAAATGTTTGATCAATGTTGAACACCATGATCATCATGATCACCATTATCACTATGCTGAGAGGTTTTAATCCACTGATAAGTGTGATGACTCCATGAAAGCGACTGAAGCGAAGGTTTTCTGCTGACTGTTTGTTCTTCCAGATAGGAACTCGATGTTTTGATTTGTTTTTGGGTGCCCTTGAGGAAACTACGGCCAAAAGCCTCGCCCCGAGCGTCTTCCTAAAGTAGGTTCCCTAGCTTCCCGAAACCCTAAATGTGATGACATCCGGATGCTCCGATGACTTGTGTGTTGTTCAGTCTGTTTGAACATACTTGGTGGTTCATCCCACCCACCGAGTAAGTTATACCCCTAAAAGTCCCCTCCGTGATGCCGTGATGCCATCCTCGGTGCATCATCATGACAGTCCTCTGGCACCCAGGGGAATAGGGCGAAAATTCGAAGGAATAGCAGCGCTAGCATCATGCAGGCGAGGGCGAGGGATTTGCTGATGACTGGGCAGTCGACATTTCAGACCCAAGGGGAAACCTGATTTTGGTCAGTTTTGGTAAGTTTTTGTCATTGTTTACTTTACTCGCCTTTTTTGTTGGCGCGGTTTTTGGCCACTTGAACAATGAGGACTATTGACTGAAAATCAACCGAGGGTATCTGACGGTTGCCATCGGCAGCCGTCGATCCATCCGTTGAACGACGAAGCCGGCTTCCGGATCTTCCGGCAATCGCAATTCGATCCACCAGATTCAAGATGGCAGATTTGTTCCGTAAACATGTAATGTTTATGTGTATATTTATATATGTATCTGGTTGGTGGTTTGGAATATTTTTTATTTTCCATATATGGGACAATCCTTCCCATTGACTAATATTTTTCAAGATGGTTAAAACCACCAACCAGATATATACATATCGTGTTTTTGAATTCCAAATTTGTTTGTGTCTGGGCCTAACTCCATGTTTCAAAGACAATCTTTCTGCTGGTAAGACATAAATATAAATAGCGCAAATGTTGTTGTCAAATGCATTTTTTGATTTAATCCTAAGTACGTGCTCGATTTAAATGCCCCAAACATTGGGATACATCGTTTTTCAGGGGTTTCTGAGCAGCAAAACAAATTATCGCCACGCGGTGTTTCCTTAGCCAAACAAAGGGTTTCTATTGGAGCAAAAACCAAACCTTCTACAGAAACACACCTCAACATCATTACTTTCAAAAACTGCAAACATTTTGTTGTAGAGTTTGTTTGATTGTTTTCTTGGATGCATTTGTTTGGAAACGCGTATTCCAGAAATTGTTTTTCACCAGAAACAAACTACTCGACCAAACCTTTATCTTGCATCGGAAAACAAACCTTGCCGCTACAAAGGTTCGTTGGGTTTTGGCTGGCAGAAACAAACTGGTTTTAATAAGATTACTTTAGTATACTTGAGAGAGTTTTCTTCCCAGCAAACTCATGTGCCACGTCTTTTGTGCCTGAATTTGCGGGCGATCCGCAAAGTGTCTGTTGCAGCCGGCACGGAAACAAACAAACTCACCCCTTCGGCTTGGAATGTCGTTTCTCCAACCTGTCTAGCAAACGGTGTGTTTTCCCTTCCGGACGCATGCCTTTTTTCCCAGCCAAAACCTTTGATTTGGCAATCGGACAAATTTTTCACCCCATTCTCAACTTTCTGGACGAACCCACCATATCATATTCCTGGCCAAAAAATATGATCAATCCCCTACAATATCCCAAACATATCCGAAAAAAAAATGGTACTAACATCCCCATGAGTATTGGTCAAAACCTGTTTTTGATGCTGGAAAAATCGCATGTTGGTCGGTTAAATCAGCATAATAAAGATGGTTGGATCTCCATGTGGCCCTTTCCTGCGCCGGTTGCGCTTCATGAGGACCCAGATCAGAAGATCATTCTCAGAAGGCGTTGTGCAAGTTTGGAGGAGGGGTTCATGTTTGGCCTGGGAAAATTTGAGGCAATATGGAGTTCAAGAAGACATAGGGGGATTTGGCATGATTTGGCCAGCAAAAATATGGTATTAATATGTATATTAATAATCATAAACAATAGGAATTTAAACCAAAGGAAATTGGGATGTAACTGACAAGCTGCAGATTTGATCAAGTTTCAGGGATGTGACCAGCAAGATGGATTGAACGTTGGGAGAATGAAGCGCTTCAGAAACATAAGTGACATCTAAACATCTTCAACTGCTACGATCTGCAAGCCCATCCCCAGGACAATGGCCTGAATGCGTCTTGGCAGCCAGCAATTTTGCTCTTTCGATTTTCACACACACATATATATATTACATTTTTCTATAACTAACTAATTATATTGATTATTCATGTTGTTTTATCTTATATAATATTGTACTTGATTCTTTGAGTCTTAATCTCCAAGAGAAAACACATCATCGTTTGTTTGGGCCTTTATAGTTTTCAAACAAATCCACAACAGTTCCTAAAATCATGAATTGAAAGTACGACTGAAGTCGAGATTAATCTGGTTCCATTTAACTTGTCAAGTTGTACCTTTTAAGACGGTTATACGTTGATTCCCATGGAGCGCTTGCCATGCTGGGTGTCGCCATTTTCATCTCAGGTATCTCACAAGAACTCCCGCAGAGTTTCTTTGGACCTGGATTCGGTCGATTCGGTTGTACCGGGGCAAGTAGAGGACGGGCGCGGCGTTAGAGGCAATTGTTTGGGGCAACGAGTTATAAATTTGCATGATAAGAACCAGATAAAAGCCCAATGGTTGCCGGGTTAGTCTCTGCTGGTGGTGAAATCTAAATTTATTGTGGCTCCGATCCACATGTTTGCAGCTGAAGTTCGGTTGAACCCCGATTTTGGTTGTTGGATCCACCGGCTGAGAAATTCTGGCCGTTTCAGGAGCTTCAAGCGTCGGACAGTGAGAGTATGCCTCAGATGCAGCCGAGAGCAAGCTACTTGGTGAGGTGGTGACTAGCCCTGTGTTGGCGACCTGTTTTCATGCGATGTTTAACCGTTGGGAGCACCATGAAATCTGGATACTGTATCTTCATTCCGCTAGTAGTTTCAAGTGGTAGATGATCTGTGACAATCCCAATTTGTAGCATATCCCAAAGGATCGAAAGAGCGACTTACGCTCTGATAAATTTACATGGAAAATCACCATGAAAATGACAGGTGAATCATCAAACTTTTCATTCAACGAGGCTTCCCGATCTCCCAATAAATTCATGACAATATCCCATCATCCATCCGTATCTAGCAATATCCATGGGTTATCATGGGTTTTTGCATTTTTTAAATCCCATAAACTGTCCATATGTCCATGACATCGCACCTCAAACATTGTTTCATCAGGAACTGCTCCGGGAAGCACCAGCGCCTTGCCCTCCTTGGCGAAACCCAAGAAACGCGATAGCTGGTTGAAGGCTGCGCCGAAGATCATTCAGGCACTGTCCGATCGGTGAAACATGGTGAAACCTCTGAAAATTGCGAATTACCCTCCGGTAAACTAGCATAATTGGAAAATCAATGAAAATCACCATTTTTAATGGGTAAATCAACTATTTCTATGGCCATGTTCAATAGCTTTTTGTATGTTTACCAGAGGGTATAATCATCTCATTAAACATCTTGACCCCCACACAGTAGTGTCCATGTTGATAGGGAAAATGATGAACTTGATCAACCAATGGGGTTTGGAGCAGCCAACGTGAGCACAACTGATTTGAAGATATCTACAAAACACAGCGCCATGTTAAGGGCTTGGAGGGTCAATCTTTCTACGTTTCTGTCACAAACATGCACCATTGATCAGGGTCTACACGCATAATGCCTGTAGTTAGCTAGATATGGAATTGCCTATTTAACATTAATTAGATGCCCTACTGGTAACAATTATAACGGACTTTGGGATACTTTGGGGGTGCATCCCACTTTGTAAATGCGTTGAAGTCAAAACCATTTAAAAGCCCCACAGTTGCATATGGAATATTCAACAACGCATATGTATATCATTTACATATAATATATATATATATATTTATATATATAATATAGATATGGGATGAAATGTGGGTTATATATGGATTATAAACTAAGGATCCTGGGCCACACCCTGCCGTCCCACAGGAGAAGCCACGTTTCGGAAGGACCAAAACCAAGAAAGACGCTTCGTTCGGAATTGAGCCACGCTTCACCAACAAGAAGTGCTTCGGATGTGAGCACCATTGTTTTAATCAATTTGATGTTCACTATGATGTCATCTTTCTAACAAGAATTTAATCGATGATGTGTATCATAGCAATACTTTAATCAATATGTTTTAAGAAACGATAAGGAGTGATCATGATGATGATCATCATCATCATCGTCATCATCTTCTTCATCGTCATCATCATCTTCTTCATCATCATCAGGTCCATTTTCTAGGGATGGGGCGCCTTAAACGCTGACACATGCAGATGTTGAGAAAGTACATCATCAAATGCATCCCTATTTTCATATCTAGTTATCAGGTAATAATGTAATAAGCACATGAGACCTCGTACAAAACGCGGCCCCAGAAAAAAGGTAAAGCCCGCGCAACAAATAGACCAACAAGGTCTATTTCTATTGTTTCTCCCGCGGGCTGTTGTGGGGTGATTTCTAGCCAGGATGTTTATGCTGTTTTGGCTTCGCCGTTGCTTGAACCGTTGGCTGTGCAGTTGGATGCCAGCTGGCTCTGCGGCACTAGGCCACTAGGCCAGTAAGCATCGGGATGATCCAGCCCCATCAGCATCGGGATTGTTTTTCAATTTCATGGTAACCCAAAAAAACCAATCCGAGTATCCATCCATTCATACATGCATGCTTACTTACAGGTACACATATTTATACACATACAATCACATACATACATATACAGCATACATACTGTACATAGTACATAAATACAAACATTATCAAACACCCATTCTTTCCAGGTTCATTCCAAGTAATGAGTTGATGGCCCAGTACACATGGCCAAGGGCAAAAAAAACAACGAGCTTCTCTCGCGAAATAGTGTGATAAACAGATCAGCAGTGCCCAAAATTATGTTATGGTAGAAATTATTGGAAACTATACTGTATCTTTATTATAGCCATACTGGAGTAGATAGAATATGGAAATGTCAAAGATCTTTGTTAAAATGAGATGACATTTAAACATTATCATGTTCTATTTGCTTCAAGATGATTATGCAGACATATATAATTAATCACACGTATATACATATATATATATATATAGTTTCAACATTTCAACAAATATATATATATATATGTAACACAATGTACATATTGATAGAGGCATTGACATCGTCTATGAACTTGGAATTGCTAGAAACCAGCGAGTTGCCGATAAGATTTCTCGTTTGGATCCGTAACTTGGGAGTTACCCGGTACGGTTATGCAACCGTTATGCCTTTGAGAAATCACCGTGTTCTATAGGTCAATCATCATGTTTATCATCAATGGGCCATGGCTTCCAATTTGCTGTGTTAAATAACCAGATGATAAATCCCACTCAGTTTCCATAGATATCCCATTGATATCCATTGATATCCCATTTATATCCCTTATAAAACCACCATTTTTCCATTTTCAAACACTCCGCTGTCATAAACCTCAGCCTCAGGAAGTGAAAGGCTCCAAGGAAACTTCGCTCAACGTCACGCCCGAAGAGAAGCCACTCGAAAAACGGTCAACGCTTGAAACCACCGGGTGCGTTTCACAGAGAATGACGGGTAACCGCTGGGTCCCTTTCTCTGGGGTAAATCCTCAATGGAACAAAACTGTAAATGGTGGATAGATACAATCTTGAAAAAGGGAGTTGAAGCATCGAACATGCGGTTAGATCATTCGAAGGATTGGTAAGCCAGCTGGTGAACGGTTAACCACTCCTTAAGTTTAACGCGTTATTGCTGTTTTGCAGGTGTCCACTGGCTTCTCTTCTCTACGTACCTTTTCTTTTCCTTTTCTTTGTTTGGGTTGCCATCAGTTATCAGCTGCAGAACTTCATACATAGAATATGGATGAACATGGTACATTTGTAAATACAATGATTGCTTCGATTTGGTAATTTGTGTGGGGGGACCCTTTTGTGAACTTCAAATTGTCTTCTAATGATGAAAAATGTAGTTTAAAACTGGTCAATTTGAAAACCGTGAGCCCCTAAAATTCAAAATGTCGAGGCCTAAAAAACTGTTTTTGCCTCATAAAAGTGCTTGTTTGACAGGGCCCGGCAGATTAATCTGGACCCTGGGCCTTTCGGGTCCCCAAACCCAGAACCCAAAACCATTGAAGTATTGCTTGTTTGAGGGTGTCCGAAAATATTCTTATCTCTTCTCTCCATTTTTCTTGCCTTCTCCAAATTCATGGGTTATCAAACCACCCCCAGGTCGAGCCACCCCCAGGTGTGGGCTCCTTATTTTTTCCCTTATTCATTTCCTTATTTGTTTTTGAGGGATTCTGCCAGATTGAGGTTATTGAA
>Ga0126342_10005427_pt1 | contig 22238 bp, 20 predicted proteins | sample Cyp1metagenome_FD_92528 | JGI IMG/M metagenome (GOLD analysis project Ga0126342, IMG submission 92528) | Coral microbial communities from Lord Howe Island, Old Settlement Bay, Australia - Cyphastrea 1 metagenome | ecosystem: Host-associated > Invertebrates > Cnidaria > Coral ...
AAGTGATATTTTGACGTTCTAAGTGATGAATTTTCCCTACGTTCTAAGTGATGAAATTTTGCTACGTTCTAAGTACGAAAAAAAAATTGGAAAAAAAATTACGTTCTAAGTGATTGTCCATCACTATATATATATACATATACATATACATATACATATATATACACATACACATGTGTATATATATATATACACATACATATATATATATACATATATACAGACATTGAACCTAGTCCCACGACCTGAATATCCCAGCGTCCCACCTGTAGCGTAGCGACCTTTTTGGCCCAGCGAATACGGCCTCTGTTGGTGCTCGAAATCCCATCGTTATAATACCAATAGAAATAATATGGATACAATAACCATCCATTATTACAATTTTATATAAATATTATAAAGGATGGTTATATAAATATAATATCGTTAAATTCCTCTACAAACAATATAGAATTATAATACCATTCATTATTACTATGGATATCTATATATAAATACCATTATTTAGAAATAATTACCATGATTTACCGTGGTTCATAGGAATCCCAATAGTTTTGTTCAACTGCGGGATTTGGCAACCACACGAGATGACGATCATTTCGGGGATCGTCTGAAGATGCTGAGGTGGTGACCTTCAACACGGCCATGAACGCATCGCTGCACTCTACAAAGGACGCGGCAGACTCGAGAGCCGTGGCAGACGGGTGCTTTGAAGTATACGAAGGCATCCCTTTCCGCCCTTTCCCCCATTAAAAAAAAACGCTGGTTCACATCTCCAATTGCGAGCTCAAATCTAAATGCGCTTCGATTCTTGACTCCATTGCTAATTTCTTCGCCGTATTTTGGTCGGTGAGTCGGTCCTTTCCACGCGGTTTTCTTAGGAGCGCCGTGGCATCGTTGTGGAAGATGATACCTCCAAGTCCCAGGCGGGGGAGATGGTGGGATTCGCGCCATGGTGGATGGCGGTGGGAGAATTGGATGAATAGGATAATCCCCAACAGGGAAAGGGTTGAAACATAGGGGATTGGCGACTAGAAATCGGAATCACAAGCCCAACTGATAAGTACCATCAAAAACAGTTGTTTTTCACCATGGTTTCCAGGATGCTGATTGGTGAGGGCCCTATTCTTGTGGGCCGCACACCCCTGTTGTTGTTGCTTATCCCCTTGCCCCACCTAACATAGAGTCAAAACAAGTATTTCCAAAGCCTATATTTTCTGGTTCCATGTTGAATTTCAATTGAGCAATCCTTTCCCCTTATTGACCCCCATGGGACTGCAAAAGAACAGATCCAATTCAATCCTAAGCTAAAGTTTCTAGGTGGTGTTCCGAGTGGCAGGGATTACTGGCCTGCGTCGTGGCTAAGCAAGTTTTTCAAATAATGATTCCTTGTAGGTCGATTTTGTTTCGCAAATTATCCAAATTTCGATGGTGTTAATTGAATATTGAATCTGAACAGAATATGGCCGAGACATTAGGGAAGACAATCTTCAAACCCTGTCCGAGCCCTTTTTGTTGAGGTTCCATGCTGGTTTGAGACGGGAGATCAATAGTGAACTTGGATGTTTCCACTTGACCCTATTTTTTGGGAGAGTCTAAACCACTAACCAGTACTTTTTGTTTGTCGGACAACATTTGAATCTTTCAATGTGGTCTTATCAACACCAAACATAGCCTAAAAATCCCGAAAACCTATAGAAATGCTATGAAATACCAACATTCAAATCTTGGGTTTTTTTAGGTTGACCACCCATGGATGTCTTCTTGACCAGGATTTCCCATATCTCGGCTATCTCGCCAGCCAGGCCTGGCGTCGGTCTTTGGAATATTTGACCAACCTCTCCAGCACTGGACTTCGAGAAGACCTGGTCACCGTGAACTTAGCCTCCGCCGCCTTTGCGGCTGGCCGCAGGCACCGGGGCTATCCGGTGGTCAGGGTCATCCCGAAATGAGCCAGGTGGAGCTACTTGGGAAACACTGGGAATTGGTCACCAACGAAAGTTCAAAAAGGATCATATCATCATATCCTATAAATTCCTATAATATCCTACAAATAAATATAGTAAATTGTGATGGCACCCGCAAAAATGATAAAGCCCGAAGGTTTTGCCATCAGACATCATCAAGCCATGAAATATATTGAAATATCATAAAACATCCGAGGGGGGGGTCTCCCATCCAGTCGAAAAGGGCTGGTCTGTGAGGAATTGTTTAATGCCAGGTGGGAGCAGGCGCTGTGCTGGCTACAATCCTGTGGACCAGCTGGATCCATCAACCCTGTTTCTTGCTTCAATTGGTTGACTGGAACATATGCCTCGCTCGCGTCCGATCATGTCCTGGTTTTCAGGCAATTTGGGATTTGGGTCCTGAAACCATGGGTTGTTGGGGATTGCCAGTCGCGGTCAAACAAACTCATTGATCCATCCATTGACTCCAATGCAACCAGCCCACATTTACATGGATACTCCGCTAGCAGATTTGAGCCGCAAATTTTAAATTACTGTATTTTTTCTGGTAAGCATTGTTTTGGTTGTGCTTACTTTTTGGCTACTTTGGGCATGACCTGTGGAAAGTTGTTGGCAATGTGAAAAAAATAACCCTGCACGGTGGCGCTCCACAGTTCCATGTTGCTTGATTACCCACCCAACTTATGTAGTTATTTATAGTTGTAATATATTTTGTTATTAATCACCATAAACCCTATAGTCAACCTAGTTTTCTCCTACTTATTTCTATCAACTTAGCAAACTTGGGTCGATTCGTGCAAATCCCAGCAACCTAGGCTTCGGAGGGCGGCTTGTCGCCCGATGAAGTGACCTACGGCGCCCTGTTGGGCGCGCGCTTTCCGCGGCACCTGGCGCTGCAGATGCTGCAGTGGCTAGGAGCGCAGGGTCGGAGGTGGAAACCGTGGAGACCAACCAAATGGTTGCTGGCAGTGTACCAATACTTGGTGCATCTCAGTAAATGATGTAAATGGCTCAAAACCCCCCAGTTAGATGCATATGATTCATAGAATATCAGAAACTTAGATTGGCGTTTTTTTAATATGGCTTATGGATTATAAACCACAGATCCTAAGTGATTTGCACATCCAAGTAGATAATCATTGACTATTATTGATCATAGATGATCATTGATCATGTACCAATAGATAATGATTATCATTGATTATCATAGATTTCATAGATTATAGATGCATCTGTTAGTTGCAGTTTTCGAACATATATGTCTTATTTTAGATACCCTCTGGTAATACTAACAGTTTGCTATTTGAAATTGCCATTCATAGTTTTTCATTCCCTACTAAAAATAGTTTTCTAGTTATGTAAACGTTTACCAGAGGCTACCTGGGAGAAACAATTTTTTAGAGGGTGTTGAACTCACCAAGCAGTCTGGCCCGCCTATGAGGCGGGCAACCCCCAAAAACGATGATTCGAAAAGTTCGGAGCAAAGCCTTCTTTTAGCTAACGCTATTTATCGCGCGAATCATTGATCTAGTACATTGATCTTCTATCTTGTTGGGGGTAATAGATGGGGTTACTATACACGCTATACGCGGCGTTGCCGTTGCCGAGACGCTGAGGTCGATGCGACAGCAGGCCAGATAAATTTGGGCGTAATAAAAATGAGGAGATTTCAGATCATCTTACTCTCTGGTAAACTAACATAGCTATTGAAAATGGCAATTGAAATAGTGGATTTACCCATTTATAGTTAGTTTACCAGAGGGTAGATCCAAAGATAAAAATGTTTTTTGGACCAAACAGATCTTTGATCTTAGGGTGGTCTTTGAAACTCATGTCTTTTTTGGAGCGAAAATTACCTGACATATCGCCACTTCAAGGGGTGAAAATTCTGGTGCCAATGAACCCACATGGTTTGGCTGTGAATAAAATCATTCATTTTGTGGTGATGATTTTGACCCATGCCCAACATGCTTTTATTGACCGATTGGGTGAGGGGACATTTTACCGGCAGGTGATGAATTTGGCTGAGTTTTTGTTGAAACATGTCACAGCAACATTCCCAAAGATGATGGTAGGGGGGAATCATCTCAATGTCATTTTCTTCATTTTCTTTAAGGATGCTGACTTCTTAGAATTTCAAGCCAGATACAGAAGTCATAATAAATATATATATATATAAGATATATATACAGTATATATATATAATAACATATAATTAGAATTATAATTAGAATTAGAATTATAATGAGGTGTGTGTATATATATACATATATATATATATACGGGCTATGGCCCACTCTATAGACATTTACCCCCACTTGGATGTGTTTGTATTTTTTCGACGAAACGCCTTCGAATCCCATGGTTTTGAAAGCAAGTTTAAGCTTGAGATACAGCAACCCAACAGTAGATATAAAAGTATATAAAAGTGGGAAATGGGGTAATATGAAGTAAATATAATCTCTAACATCCTGGAAACATGTTTCTATCTTTATGGAGAGCTTGCTATTTCAAGGCCCAAGGCTTAATCCAGGGTTGACGTTACTTATTGTGATAATGACCATATATCTTGTAAATTCTAACAATCATACAACACCTGTATATTTGCTACTTGTGAGTGGTATCCCCTCTTGATTATATCCCGTCCACACATTTCCCACACTACAAAAAAACATTATTCCCATGAAATCCCCATTAAATCACTATTAAATCACCATTAAATCATCATGAAATCCCATTAAATCACTATTAAATCACCATTAAATCACCATTAAATCCCATTAAATCACTATTAAATCACCATTAAATCACCATTAAATCACCATTAAATCGCATTAAATCACCATTAAATCATCATAAAATCACAATTTTTTTCCTTGTCGGATCGTAGAGGCCTTGGAGCCCAACGCCGTGACACACTCTGCAGTGATCAGCGCCTGCGAGCGCGATGGGTGTCATGGCTAAACCAACCATATTTAGGTACCATGAATGTCTGGTTGGTGGTTTCAAACATGAATGTTATTTTCCATTTCATATACGGGATAATCCTTCCCATGCCATTGACTGTCATATTTTTCAAGATGGTTAAAACCACCAACCAGATGTAGTAAAACCCTATACACAACGGGATGTTACAACCTATCAACTGAGTTAACTGGTGGATTTCGCAACGATCCACAGATATGAAAGTAAAAATCCGATTCAATAGTAATAGTGGTAGATTGCGTGTTTTTTGTTGTCTCTCTCCCTCTCTCTCCTTTTCTGCGTAAAGAAAATACGAAATTAAAGCGCTCAGTAAGTTTTGGTTTGGTAAAGGTGTGGCTTATTTTGTTTTGTTAATGCATGGTTAAAGCTAGATTCAAGTCAAGACTACACTAAGCAGCTAGAAAATGATATTTTGCAGAGTATCTAAGATTAGCATCAGCTATGCTGAAAGCAGCCCAGACTTGGGAGATGGCTGGATTAACGGTCAATGGAGCTGACAAAAATCAAAAATGGTTCAAGCATAGAATTAAGCAACGAACAGGTTGGAAAGAAACCAAGGATGATCACAGCGCAGATTAAAGCTGGTCGCGTGTTCAATATGATCAAAACGGCCAGGGGTTGGGCCCACCTTTGCTGTCTGGATTCCAGATATGCATAGATATGCTGCATATATGTGGATGATGTATATTTTATGTTTATATATATATGCATAGCATAATACAAGATAATGTAATGTCATGTAGTCTATTATAAACTATATATATAATCTATATAATCATACACAAATGTACAAACCCTATTGTTTGGGTGTCTTGAAATGTGGCGGGATCCGGTTGCCCAAACAGACAACTATGGCATTTCCCGACAACTCCTCAGACAGTCGGATCTAGGATTTACCCCGGGGTTTTCTGTGGGTTACAAAAAACCATCGTCGAAGGGGTTAATTTTTTCCCCGACTTTTGGGGTTGTAATCCCGTAGTTATATGGGGATCCCCCCGGGGTATTATTTGGGGTTAATAACCACCCATATGAATAATATATATATATTCTATATATATATTCTATATATATATATTATATATATTATATATATTATACATATATATATTATATATATACCCATTCAGAATCGGCCTGCACCCCGAAAAGTATGATCTTTTTAAATGTTCTGACCTCTGAGTCAGATCATTGGAGCTGGATTACTCAGTGACCATTTTGGGTGGAACTAATCCCATCCAAAATGCTGAAGCCAGGACCCAAGATGTACTTAAATTCCTGGAAATGCCTTGAATCTACCGGGTTTGGGCCATCTAAGTCCGCACTGGCAAACTGGCCCTGAGGGATCCTAGCGGAGCTCCTGGATCTTTGTGGGGCCTTGCAGGGACAGCAGCAGCCTTGAGCTTCTGAGGCATGGCGACAGGGTGTGACAGTCATCCAGTCATCCAAGATCATCTAAGAATTTTGGCACAGGTCCACAGGGTCCGGAGATTCAGCCGGGGCTGTTATTTGGTAGGCTACATACATAGATATATATATAGTACCATCTGGTTATGACTAACAGTTCGCCATGGAAAATCCACCCATGCTATTAAGAACGGTAAACCACCTATTTCGATTAGGGCCATCGAAAAGCCATGGCGAACTGTTAGTCATAACCAGGCCGGGTACATCACAACAAAACAAGCATCAGAAATGGGGGAAGATGATCTGGGCAGGATTTAGGAAGATGATCCACCGCAGCGTGATCAAAAAGAGTCGGCTCCGAACAGTTGCAGATGGGTGAAAACCCAAAGGATTCAGAAGACGAAGGGTTGTTACACCCCAAAACAAATTGAAATCATTGATTTTTTTAATCACATGTGGAAAATGTGGAAAATGTGTTTCACTCAGAAAACAGCCATAAACCCAGATTTCTGGGATGATCTTTCAAACATCTTCCCCCACCATTTCCATTTGAAAACGGATGACAGCTGGGATTATCCCGGCACCGAGGCAGTGGCAGTGGGCCATCCATTTGCTGGAAGAAATGAGGCGGGAGATCACTGCGCTTTGGATGTTGCTAAAGGGTTCATAAGAATTGTTGCTGCTACCCTCTGGTAATTTAACGTAGCTATTGAAAATGGCCATTTATAGTGGATTTATCCATTAAAAATGGTGATTTTCCATAGTTATGTTAGTTTACCAGAGGGTACTGGGTGGCACAAGAGATTTATGTTGTTTTTGGTCGAAACATGTGGGTAAAAGAATCCTAAACCATCCCCCAGTCATGACCATGTTTATAGGTGGTATAATGCCCAAATGGGTGGTTGAGTATTGTTGTAACCACATTATGTGGTTTGAAAGGTATCCCGGGGTTATAGAGAAGTTCAAGCGAATTGAATTTCTTCCGAGTCGACAGCGATCAAGAGAACGTGAGAACGTGCTAGCTCGCGGTCACTTGTGTCTCTGCAATTCTGTGCAACGCTACTGGGGTTGTCAAACCTCACAACCTTATTATACATATGTATGTATATATTATATATATAGACATATTTAGTTTTCATGCCGATGCCTCAAAGTTGGCTATATACTATGAACCAGCCGAATTGGAAAGAACTGCTATTTGTACCTGATTGGGTATAAACTGTTTTGACCATTTTTGACCCATCACTTAACTAGCAATATGTATGCTGCCCAAACAATGGTTCAGATTACAGTATCACCAGGTTGCAATATGTTGCCGGCATGGTTTTTCCCAAGATCAATCTGATTGGATCCAATATTCGATACATCCCCCATGATTCGTGAAGATTCTCTTTGTTTGGTGTGTACCACATGTGAATGATTTTCTGGTATTTTCCCATGAAACCCTGCATTGATAGGGGATTTCCCAGCTAGCTAGCCATGTTTGATGAAAGCGAAAGGTATTCATCCAGGTTCTCCTGCCCTGCCAGACCGGACGTGGTCACCTACAATGCCAGCATGGATGCCTGTGCGCGTGCCATGCTGCTCAGTGCCTTGTGGGTGCGGTGGGTGCATTTTTTTTTTTGTCGAAGCCCAGTTTTTAAAAAAAAACTGAATAGCCCATCATCCAATAGTATCCAAAAGTGTGATAGTGAAGTGTGTAGTGCCATTCACTTTGCCCACCTGGTTCCATCTTGTCGTGGTGAGGTTGTGTCACAATGACATTGGGCAATGATTCTACCCCTGTTTCACAGGCCAATGGTTGGAAGGCAACGCAATTCCAATCGCAATCAACACCTGTGTGTTCCTCGTCAACTGGATCAGCTATATACTTCAAGTTTCTTAACCTTGTTTTATCCTTTTACACATTAGTTTTTATTGAATCTTGCCAAGGTTATTGTCTTAAGAGGGGGACATTAATATGCGATTCCCCACCTAAAACGCCTCAGATTCCGCCTGCAGCAGCGCTCAGGGTCAGCAGTGGCAGAGATGTTTGACCTTGTTCGATGTGTCACTGGCATGTTATTTCGCATGCAGGACTAGTGCGAATCAGAGAGAGGTAGAGAAAGCTTGGCTTGATGGCATCGTCTGATCAATGCCCAAGAATGAGAAGATTGAACTTCAGATTGACATCCATACATCCCATATACTACAGTAATCTTATTTGCAGCCTGGTTGTGAGATGTTATCAGTCAAAACCATCCCTCCACGCGGCAGGAAATGTTCCACAGCATTCTGTATCCCACGATCATCTCCTACAACACGGCCAAGCGCTCAGCAGACTTGGGGAAGATTGACTAGAGTCTAGTAGATGATGTAACTGAGGTAGCATGTAGCTAAGGTATTATATATTAATATAATATACCGTACAGAATATACATTATATATATATTATACATATGTACATATGTGTGTATACATACATAATTAATACATTTGGATAGTTTATAGCTTCGGATTAGTTAGGTTTGAGCCCAAATCACCCAACATAAAGATATATCATGTGATGTTTATCATTCACTTATCATTGCCTTATCAGTGATGGTTTTTATTGTTGGAATACCCAAATCACCCAACATTTCCAGATGAATGGCCTGGACATTGGCGATCATTGGCGTCCGCCATCGCACAAGCCGCCCAATGGCCCAATAGAAAAGTTGGAATCTGGAAATTAATAAGGTATCATGTATAACATATATAACATCCTGGGTGTTGTTCTATCTTTTTTCCTAACCAATGCTTGGCATCTCCAAATATTCTTGAAATCGAAACCACAAAGTAGATGAAACTTTGGAACACTGTGCAACGTTTGGACAAGAACTTTTGTAGTTTGATGTGTGTTTTATAAGGGGATATAGAATGATATATACCAATCAGCTGAAAACTACTGAAATGGATATCCGAGATTGACCATGGCCTCCGCATTTCATTTGCTGAGGCCATTTCGGCTTGTGAGAATGGGTTGGGAAGCCCGGATTTGGCCCTCGAATTGAGAACTCCGGCCCCAGTTTTGTAGTCTAAACTGGCAGGGGAACATCGTCCATGTACAAGTATGATTTCCCCGTCGATGGTGATTTCATAGCCTTTCTTATCTCAAAGGCCCGTGGTGGCAGTATCCCCTTTGTGCTTGGCTCTTGTCACATTGGTCATGTACTATTACTTTGTGGGTTCAAAATGGTTTAAAGATGTCCCATGTTTTCCACCTGCTCAGGATGACCCTCAAAATGACTACCCCCTGGTAAACTAACAGTTCGCTATTGAAAATGGCCATAGAAATAGTTGATTTACCCATTAAAAATTGAGATGTTCCATAGTTTTTTGTATGTTTACCACAGAGTAAACCTGCATTTTCCTGTGGTTTTCCTATGGTTTTCCTATGGTTTTCCCATGGTTTTCCCATGAAAAGCCTTAGGTGTTCCATGGCCCATCGTGGCCCAATATGATTTTGTGGGATCCCAGTGGTTCGGTGGCAAAACCTAGGCCTTGGACTTTGGTCTTGGCATTGCTTCAGGACTTGCGACAGCAAGGCGGCCCCCCTGAAGCCGGGGATGCGCGGATGGATAGAGCAAGGAAACCGCGGATGGAAGGGTAGATGAAGGCCTTGTAAATGGGTCTATATATAATGCTACATAACAATACATAACATATATATATATATACACCATTATATATATATATATATATATATATATACATAATTATATCTATATATAATTATATATCTATATATATATAATTATATATCTATATATATATATATATAGTTATATATCTATATATATATAATTATATATCTATATATTCCAACATATATAACATATGTATATATATATATATATGTATATATATAATTATATCATTTCAGACCTTCCCGGAGCTTAGAGCTAAGATGCGGGAAGTGGTTAAAAATGAAGGGCACATATTAAATCATCCCCGCTTGCGTGTGCGGATTTTCTTGATTGGAATCGCCACTACTTTGGGGACCAGATTTTGTGAGTCCTTTTGCTTCGCATGACTTTGTGGATTTCATAAGATGAGCACTCCAGTCATCATGCCCTCTATGTTCTTTTGAGACCTGCAGGACGAACATCCAGCGATTAGCAGCTAGCTATTGATGCGAAAACCAGGTGATTGCAGGCTTTTGGAAGCCACGAAAGAATAGAAAAGATGTAGAGATGCAGAGCTTTGTCGACATGCCAAGTGGCCAGTAGTTGTCAGCCAGACCTTCAGAGGTCGTTGGAATCTAGGGAGTTGAACATAAAAACGAGCCGACGAGCTGCCGATTGATGCATTTGCACCTGCTGGTTGGTGGTGACTGGAACATGACTTTTATGTCTTTCCATATATTGGGAATAATAATCCCAACTGACGAACTCCATCATTTTTCAGAGGGGTTGAAACCACCAACCAGCCTGGAATTGCGCATGAAGCTAGAGATGCGCAGGTGCTGGTGGGACTGTCTGAGCAAGTATTATTCGAAACGAATTCTGCCACTCACAGAGACAAGATGCGATCAACACATGACGGTCAAACGCCTTTTTGGATTTTTTGGGTTGAGGTTTTAATTTCTTTGGGCACCTTGAAACCATATCCATTGAGCCAATATCATCCCATAGCCACATCATCTTTAATATGGTCACATGTCTGGCTGACATATAGATCATATAGCATGGTCAAAACATGTCAAAACTTGGATAACCCACAAATTTGGACGAAAGTCATCAATCCATGACTAGTGATGTATATCGATCTATTTGGATGGTCCCTTTCGAGGGATTCCGGGAGTTTCCCACTGGGGGATGATCATCACAAAGCCAGCCATTCGGAAATCCCAGTGATGGTGGGAACACCATAGAACCATAATCCCAGTCATGATCATGTTAAGTTGGTTATGCATTCGCATATATATATATGTACAGATATATTAATATATATATATATATATCCTAGAATAGTCCATGATATTCGCGTACTTGCTGGTTAAATCCCCATTTATTTTGACTAATTCTCATTGAAAATCCCAACTTGACCAACAATGGCAAGTGTCGGCCCCCTGTCAGGCCTAAAAGCCCGTGCTGACACATACAGCGCGGCCATGGCGGCATGTAGCAAGGCCAAGCCATGAGATTCGTGCCACTACTAGGGGGTTGGGAAAAAAATATTGGGTATATAGATGGATAATATGTGTATATATATGGTCACATATATATATATGGTAATTTGACATAGCTACGGAAAATGGTCCGTATATGATCATATATGGGTGATTGTACTGACCTCACTGTGCCTCAATGCGACGTCACTGGAATGATGGGAATTGGATTCGGGGAATCATCCCCAAATGGCCGCACGTTTCAGCTGTTTTTATGTGAGTGAATTATAGTAATATTTGGGTCAATATATCTCACCAGTTCGATGATGCGAATTGGATTGGGGAAATCATCCCCGAATGGCCAAGATACTGTAATCCGGTTTTGGAAACATTAGATTTTTCCCAGATATATCCTGTTGATAGCCATGGTATTGTATGGTATATGATTGGATCATACAGCATATATCACCCTTTGATCGGTACTTCTGTGAACAATCTCTCGAGTTTTAGGGCATTAGGTAGAGATAACTTATCGGTATACTGTTTGGGCAACCTATGAATATCCCCTATTCAAGTCAGAATGAGATGTCCATTTTATGGGGTATATACCCAATGACTTGTCCATTCGCTTTTTCTCCGAAAATCCAATTTCACGGCCCTCGGATAAATAGGAAAATGATGGTTTAAATTTCAAGATGCACTGGGGTAACAACTCCTTGTGTTCCAACACGTTTGTTGTTTGTGGAGTCGCATAATTTGAGGCTACATCAATGAGGTAATTCTTTGATCCTATCAGGGGGCATGGTTTATGGTGGGATGACATTCCTAACCTTGTCCTGTGTCTCCACATGGGTATATCAAAAGTTGTAGGACGACAAAGAACATGAAGGATTGATCATTTTTTGAAGGAAACCAGCCTTGATTCCGTGATTCCTTTGAATTTTGGTTGCCAACTTTAGGTCATAGTCCACATTAGTTTGGCCGCCTGAGAGTGCTGTCAGGCCCAGCAGAATGACTTGGCACTGCAACTCCTGCCTCGGTCCTCAGGTAGTGGTTGGCTGCCAGTTGCCCCAGTTTCTTACCTACAAATCATACCCAGATTGGGGCTATTTGACTTCAACATGAAGTCCTGCAAGTATGGTTGATGTGAAACATGGTTCCATCTATTTGTTGGAGATAGCCCCGGAAATGAATGATTGAAATCATGTTGGCGGTTGTTTTTGTTGGCTGGTTGTTGTATATTATCTCGTCCACAGGTGAAAGTTGTCATGTTTACAGCGGCATAGTCATGAGCGGAATCCCAATTTGCATGGTTTCATAGGACATCTGACATGCTAAAGATTCCATCATCTTTTTATGGGATTGTCATGGTTAATATGGTAACTCTTTTTATCCATTGGTTAATGATCATGTTCCCAAAACAAGTTCCCCAAACAAGAAGGAGTATACCATGGGAGACCCCCCCGTTTCAACGGAGATTGCGCAGGGATTGCCAGGCTTGTTTGACCGTTTGACCCGCCTCAGGCCCAAGGTTCCAAGTCGCTTCACCCCATCCAGGCAGCCCTTCGAAAACGCGGATGGTTCGCCGAAAACCGATACCGTTTGGTATATGGAAATCACCGTAGTTTACCCTTTGGTAAATTAACATAGACCCTGAAAATCACCATGTTTTTTTACTTGAAACTAATCTTTCAACCCCTGGCAGGGTCGAACTGTTAATTTACTGAAGGGTAAATGTAAATCATCTATAAATGGGCCATGTTCATCCATGTTCCACAGCTGAGTTGGTTTACTGGAGGATGGATATGGTAGATACTTATAATTTATTATAAATATAATTATATATATAATTATATATATAATTATATATATAATTATATTATATATATATATGTATAATATAAATATATATGTATTGAACGATCTTAAGTTTAAATCAAATCCATCCGTTTGGTAGGTAAATCTGATGAGCATATGTAGCCATCATGTTTTTCGTTTTATCCTGCGATGATTGATCCCATGGATAAAGCGAGTTTCACAAAGTCAAAATTAGTTCGAAGATGCGTTACAGGCAAGGGTTGGATCGTTGATAGCGACATTTTTTTGTGAACTTACAAAACCAAGTCCCCTCATGTTGTAGAAACATTTGTGGGTTTCCATCAATGGGGGATCCCCAATAGCTGGATGGTTTATTTCATGGAAAATCCCATTGAAAATGATGAGAACTGGGGATTTTAGGAAACCTCCAGTTGGGAGCGATGATTTTGATATATTTTGATGCCAGAGCACAACCACTTATGGGATTCAGCATGGTGTGTTTTCGAAGACTAGTAGCAGGCCCTGACAGGGATGGCCTTTGGAAGCCATCGATATGACTTGTCTGAAAAATGGCTGTACCAAGCTATACTTGTAGCCAACAGATAATCTGTTGGTCATCAGTGATATTCCTCATCATTGAATGGTTATTTCTTGCCGTTAAAAGTTGCCTCTACTATTTGGATGTGCATCCCACATCCACTGGTGCACTTTTAGGCAGTTACTGGTGGCCTACAACACTGCCTTGAATGCCTGCGTGCGGAGCTTGGACTCGGGAGATCATGACTGAATGATTTTGTAGCAGAAATAGTGACTATTGATGACTATTGATCAAAAAAATAAACGTAGATTGTGATTTAAGCGCGAAAAATGCTGGAACAGCCACTTGGGATGGCTTGATGTGCCGATGTGAGGCCAAGGGTCACTATTGGATGCATAGTTTGCAGCTTTTGGAGGAGATGTCGGGGTGGCCCAGGCAGCCCGGTTGGCCCAGTTAGACTCCCTCCTTTGTTCATTCAGATTCGGGGGTTGCTGGGGAACTATTCCAGATTTGACACTTGATGAACATTTGGATTCAGTGGGCACCGAATAGCACATGTTTTGCGCCATGGCAAGACTTCTTGGAAGTCCAACCTTTGCAGTATTTCTTTTGGTGCCTTCTTTTGTTAAACCAACGTTTCACTGGTGTTTTGGTGCTTCGGATTCCGGGATGTTACCACAGCTCCAAAGCGTTGAAACCCCGTTGAAGGATATCCACAGAGATCATGACTGGTGGTTTGGAACATTTGTTATTTATATGTTCCATTTCATATATGGGATATTCCTTCCCATTGACTTTCATATTTTTCGGGGTTAAAACCACCAACCAGATGATAAATCCCAATTTCTTAATTTAGTGGTGCGCTTCCTAAAATCCTCAATAAGAATTTATGAATGTCTTTGTTAAATCCCCCAAATCTCCATATCTTCCCAAAAATGTCAGCCTTTCAGGTCCTCCACTGACGTCTCCGTGTCGCCGGACGTGGTGTCGTTCAGCTCTGCGTTGACGGTGTCCTGGCGTCTTGGAAACTTCGGGTGGGATGAACTCAATTTGCATTGATGCACTAGATTACCAACAAGTATCTGGGATCCATATGATGTAGGTATATGTATATATACGCGCATGTGTGTGTGTGCGAGTGGTTTTCTAGTAGTGTGTTTTAAAGGGAATTACCTTTAACTATTATATACATGATATAGATATAAATCTGGGTAAATTATAACGACCTCACTGCGACCGAACCCTGGAATCATAGTTAATAAGGGAAATCATCCCCAAATGGGCCTTAATTCAGGTTAGTGAAATATTATAATTTACCCAGAAGTATTGGGATCCATATGATCCATATGATCCTCATATAAATCATATAATTAATTACCATAGATTACCATTCGATTAGATCAGCTATTTTTTAGGTGGGATAATTATTAGTATATTATATTAGTTATTAATAATAGCCATTGGGTTCTATACTGGAATTCTATACATGATCATGTGTTATTTGGCAGATATTCACCGGGATCTGATGGAATTCTCTAGCAGAGAATCATGAAAATTGTACAGTGGTTATCAAATATTCGTCTAGTCGACTAGACAAATTATTAACAGTGGTTATCTATATCTAGAATTATTATATGATAACCACTGTGTGTAATTGTACCCCACGGGGTTTACAAAAACAGTCGATAATCATAAACTCAATTATGTGGATAAGCATTAGTACGGGAAGAAACCCAAGAAGTGAGTCCTGGAAAAAAAAAAATCATTTATCAATAGTGTTTGGTCTTTGGTGGTGTGTGTTTTTTTGGGGCTAGCTAATGTAATCTAAGGTAGGCATCTTTAGAAGCAAAAAGTGTGACTTTCTTCATGGGAGTAGGGTCATTGAATCGTGATTTAATGGGATTGAGCTAGCTAAGTGAGCTTATGACGATGCTAATCTTTGCTGGTAGATTTAAAACCATGCTGTTGGTATCTTGTGGTTAGCACTAGTATGGATAGATATAGATAGTAGTCGTACACCAACAGCACAGTGGTTGGCAAATATCATTGTGGGTAGCATTTGTTTATTATGTGACTATTCTGCCATGAGCATTGCGCGAAAATGAGAGTCCATTCCCTCGATCATAAGGGATACCTCAATGCTATGAATTCCCACTGAATACAGTCTAAAGAGGCAATACTTCGCCAGGGTTTGGATTAGTGGGTGTTGAATATTAGGAAACTTTTGGAGTGGGAATGTTGGATTGATCTTTTCCAGAAAATGATGGGTTACACTCTCAATTGTTAACTTTCCATAACTTTCCTGGACTTGCAGGAAAAAAAGACACTGGTTACATAACCATGGGGAATCTACTGGAAGTATGTGTTATTTTTTCGGGGGGCCCTTGAGCAAATCCATCTGATTTCACACATCTTTACCCCCCAAGCCAGGCCTGTGGCAAGGGCCAACACTGGCAGAAGTCATTGGCATTGATGCAGGACCACGGCAGATCCCACATGGCTGAAGGGAATTTTTTTACTGTCAAATTTGCAGCATTTTGAGACAAGCCCTAGTCAAACAAGCTAGATGATTGCAACCTTTCGGATTTTGGGGGGTTGCCTGGACCAGGACCAGGAGATATAACTTGTATGATTTTGTGATATAACTTTCCTGGCGGATGTAACCTATGACCAGCAAAACCCATACTTCGTAATTCTGGTAATTCGCCATGTTTGCGAGTCTGTAATCCACCCTGTCAGTACAGTGTGTGGGAAATACAGCAGTACCTTGATACCAGCGCAGTCCGTACCTATCCAAAGGCAACACCTGCAGCCCCGTCCAAACATTGAAAATGGCCATAGAAATAGTGGATTTACCCATTAAAAATAGTGAATTTCCATAGCTATGTCAGTTGACCAGAGGGTACCTTCCTGAAAATCGAGTCAAAGCATTTTTTCCTGCACAGGGGCTCAGCCTGATGGGGCGAATGATGCCTGAAGTTGGTACCACTTCTGAGAGGGCGGTGCGTTACACTATACTGAGTAAGCTCGGGTGAGTGGTAGATGAAAATGGGTGGAAGAAGACTTCATGCCCTTCTCAAATCCAGTATGTTGTTTGCAGCCCTCCAACTCACCAAACATACTTCTCTTTAGAAAGAAATCGCATGGTTCTGGGTCTCTGGTTTTAGAGAAACATCCATATGAATGTTAATTTATCTATATATCAATCTATATTATACATTGCATGGTACATTCTCCATAGATCCCAGGGATTTGTGCGATTCCATGGGTCATTATTCCCAATTGTATCAGCATCATTGTGCATCCGAGCAGCTTGCGCAGGATCTCAAAGACAGATCCCTGCAGATGAACACCTTTCTTTGCAACGCAGCATCTTGGATGCCAGGAGCTGCAATGAATGTACCTATCTGAAACTAAACCAGTGTTTCAAAAGGGGTATCTGTTAGTGTATTTAATAGTATTCAGATATCTTCAGATCACTGTGAGTCACATGCAAACTATTGGACATTACTGTGCCAGTATAGCATGGTCTGATTTACCATCATTGGATTGGTTTATATTATATTGGTTTAAGAGACAATTTACAGGAAATTCCATATTTGATGAGAAAAACAGTGCTTTCCTGCAGATTTTTTCTGAAAAATCACTCCTGTTTATCTAATAAATCCATGATTCGCATTGGTTCACCAGCCAATTTGATGCTTCAATCCCCGTGCCAACTGGGTAGATCTCCCCATTCTCGCCATGAACAGCTGAGGCCATGGATAGCTACAGCCGATCCTCTCAGTGGCAGGCTTCGCTGCAGGGGATGGTCAAAAAAGATGCTGAAAATGGCGAGAAAATCCTGCAGTTTTTAGATAGAAAATCTTTCATCGGGGGACTAAACTCAAAAAAAAACATCTAAAGTCTACAAAAGAAACGGGGACTTGACATGACTTAACCAACGTAAAGTTGGAAAATTTTCAGAGGTGAAGTTGACACTTTCGCAACAAAAATTAGGGAATGTACCAGCAAAGCTACGGTTATTGACTAGAAAACTTGGGTTTTACCCTCTGGTTATTTAACATAGCCATGGAAAATCCCTTGCAAATGGAGGTTTTAATGGGAAAATAATCTATAAATGGGCCACTTTCCACGGCTATGTTAAATAACCAGAGGGTAATACTTTCATAGAACTAACAAAAGCGGTGACGTTCAGATCATATGGGTGTGTCCAACATTCACTTGGAAAGTCAAAATCCACAGTGGGGTATTGTTGCTTGACTTGGAGAGGGGATAATTATACCCCCAGCTTAGAATCTGGTCGATGGTTTAATTATGTGTTTTGGTCTGCCTTATTTGGGGATGTGAACCAATTCGATTTATTAGTATGAAGTCTCAAATCAATATGTGGTTGGTGTCCTTATTGATTGATCCAATCTATCAAAGTGATGAGCCCAATAGTAATTGGTTGGGGTTTATATACACACACAATACGATAGAAGCAAAGAAACTGTGGTTATTGGTTGCAAATGTTCTTAACTTGAGGATTGTACAAAGTTCATGCAAAAGGGATTATTCAGTTCTTGCTTGAACAAGTTAGCTTCCGAATGTTTCCCCTAAATACATATATTTTATAGTGTGGGTTTCAACCCATACCAAACGCATTGCATTGTATTATGTTATGCTATTTTTATGTTGTATCGTACGATGTTTTTTTTTATCATAATATACATATATATATATACACACACGCATATAAATATACATATGTAGATACAGAAACAGGTACAGACAATATATCAAAAATGAAATGATTCGCGGTGGTTTTCCACAGACTTTCTGATAATTTGTTTCATGCTAATTATTATGTTTATTGTTACTACTAGCAGCATTGCGCAAATGCCTCATTTCGCCCAACATCACTTTAAGGTTTTAGGTTTTAAGAATTTGGGTTTAAGGGTTTAGGTGTTTTGTATTTAGGGGGGTTCCTTGATTTTCTAATGTGTTTTTCACGTTTTTGGAGCTTAGGCTGTAGGGTTTAAGATTTGAGGGTTTTGCGGCGTTGGTATGATAGGCAATGTCGCACAGGTCACATACCTGAGCTTTTCGGAAATGCCAGAATGATCCATAATTTACAGTATTCTGAGACTGCCTCGGGCAAAACGAGGTGTTTGGCCGTATTGTTATTACTATTACCATTATTATGTGATCCTTATTTTTATGTGTTGTTTTCATGACTATTGTCATTAATTGCTATTATCATTATCATTGTCATTGTCATCATTATTTGAATTATCATTGTTATCAGCAAATACTGAAATAATCACAATTACTATTATGTTTAAAAAAAATGTTTCAGCCACACCTACAATTATTGTCACTGAATAGTGGTGGATATCATGAATTATTACCATTATTACTATGTTATTATTGTTGTTATTAATATATATATATACACATATATATATAGTACTTACATAATAGGATGTTCTATTATATTGACCCATCTATAATGATCAACTATCAGTATAATCTGTATAGTTTCACAACTATATTATGCCACAATAGATGATATGCCATTGTGAATACTAACTTCATTAACAGTGTACATTAACTATGGATCATATGTATATATATATGAAGTTGTGCAATGGTATAACACAAATTCTACTAACATTGATGATATTGATGATTATAGAATAGTAATAATAATAATTCATGAATTCCACCAATTTCAAATATCATTGTTATTAATTATTATGTATATATATATATTCTATTGTAGTGGTGCTTAAAACTGCCAATCAGAGGATCCTCCCCTATCTCTGCAGGCGACCTTGGCCTTGCTGGAGGACATGCGAAAGCAGAGCCAGCAGCGACCCGGTGTCCACAATGGCAGACCGGTGAGGAATGTTGTTACTAAATCCAACATTATCCGTGGGATTATTATAGAATTTGATAATGATAATGACAATTCAGATAATGATGACAATGACAATGATGCATGATAGTAGCAATGAGAATAGTAATGATAATAGTAATGAAAGTAACATTGTCCACCGGTGTGTCAACAGGATTGAGCAGGATTTAGTACCAATTTATAGTGCCGGACATCTTGCTAGAACGTTAAACTGAATTTCCAAATGACGTTCTAACAAGTTGTTCGACACTATGATGGAAATTCATGAGATTTAATGGGGTTTCGTGGTTTTCAATGGGATTTAATGGGAAAAAAAATAGGAGAGTCAATCATGGCTACTGTAGTTGGGAAATCCCCTATAAACTGGGAAATGTGGTTCACCATAATTTATTGTGAAAACGCAACCAGAACCACCACAGCATATGGCCTTGAAGTAGGCTAACCTACTTCAAGGCGATATGCTGCAGTAGTTCTTGTTACATCTTCACAATCAATCATGGTGAATTCGCCGGGAGTTTGCTTGGTTCAGGTAGACTTGTTTGATTTGAAGGACAGCGAGGTGTCCCAAAAGTGGAAAGTTGAGATGAATGCCACTTCGGTAAACCGACGCCCAAGCATTTCATTATCGGACAAAGACCGACGCCTTCTCACAAACAAGACGAAAGAACCAAAGATTCTTTGTTTGACTCCTCTCCAAATGTAGGATTCCATATTAACTAGGTTGATGCCCTCAAAACCACACTTACACACAGACACACATTAACACTTAAAGAGACAGACAAAGTTGAGTCTTCAACCACCATTCGAAAACTTGAAATGTCGAGCTCTCCCACTCCCCCATTTACCATGCACGCTCTGGTAATCAAACATGGCTTGCTGGAAAATCTTGCGTTTATAATTATATACGTTGATTTTCCCAGCTCGAAACTTCCAATTTAAATCGCAGATTTCCCAGCTAGCCATGTTTGATTCTCCGATTATATTCCCATGAAATTCCACTAAATCCCATTGAATCCCAATAAATCATATTAAATCCACCATTTCCAACGGCCTCTTTGATGACACCTCCCTCCGTTTACATCTCAGAAACTGCCCAGGCCCAGCATGGTTGCTGCGACCCTGGCTGTGAGTGCAGCCGTTGGGGCCTCCAAGTTAACCATCAAACTTTGAATCAAAATAATTAAAAATAGGGAATAAATTTAAATAATAAACTATAAACAAGCAAACAGAGGGATTCAGCTAACAAAAAGTGCGATTTGACAACAACAATTATAGGGATCTAAACAATGAATCATTGCTAGAAATAGTGAGGGAACGAGGGATGTGGGGAATGTTGGGAACAGTTTTGAACATCATTTCCATGGGGCTTCAGCAATGAACCGGATTTGGATGGATATATTGGTGGTGTATGGAGACACCTCAATGGCCAACCTCATGTGCGAATGCCGAATGATCATGCTGCTGTTGGATAATCTCTTGGAAATTGCAATTTCGGGGATCCTAGGTGACTAGCATCTTTCATTTTTCTAGATATAGCACCAGATTCTCATTCATGATATCTATAGAGATATGCTTGGACAAAATCCTGCACCAGTTGGTAAGCGTTAGGTAACTATGAAACACTGTAAATAATGGATTATAATCGGATAAACCATCTATCAGCTGGTGCAGGATTTCTTCCATCCACAATATCACAAAGAATGTCACCTAACATTCTCACAGAGCCGCCTCTCTACAGCCGACAAATGGCAAGGCATCTGCCGCTGAAAGAGCCGTGGCCACAGACTTGTTGGGGACCTCAAGCTGGGCCCCTGGGTTGGGGAATGTCCCCCCATGAATCCTGGAAAAAAACTGGGAAGATTCCAATCTTGGTTTTTGACCATTTTTGTTTCATTGTGATGTGTCCAGTAAAGTCATGGCAATGTTGGGGTATCTGCTTCACGGGAGTCACAGTTTCCACCTGGTGGGTCAGAATGATGGATATGATGGGACCCCCAGAAAACAGGGGCCGTTCAATCATGTTGGTAAAGAAATAGGATCCACCATTCCCAAATTGTCATATATTGTCCATGTTTATGAGTGGTAGTATAAGCCATCGAAATATGGCTGGTTTATTGCTTTACCAAAACACTAGTGTAAATGGGGCATTGCCGGGTTCGTTAGTACCCGACTGTCGAATTTTGACTCATTACCCAAGCCCCAAAGTGCCAGAAATATCCAAATCTGCTGTTCTATGATGTCCAAAGTCACGACCCTGAAAAGTTTGAGGTCAATCAACATGGAAAACCCAATCATCACATACGATAAACACAACAATTGTCCAAGGTGAAGATGTTGAAAATCCCCTAATATGGTTGGTGGTTTGGAACATGTTTTTTCCCCACCTGCCAGGTGAGGGTTGTTAGATTTTATGTCAGTTGCCTCCTCCTCCTCCTTCTCCTCCTTCTCCTCCTCCTTCTCCTCCTCCTCCTCCGCCTCCTCCTGCCTCGTCCT
>Ga0126342_10005428_pt1 | contig 22237 bp, 22 predicted proteins | sample Cyp1metagenome_FD_92528 | JGI IMG/M metagenome (GOLD analysis project Ga0126342, IMG submission 92528) | Coral microbial communities from Lord Howe Island, Old Settlement Bay, Australia - Cyphastrea 1 metagenome | ecosystem: Host-associated > Invertebrates > Cnidaria > Coral ...
AACCTATAGGAGAGGTTGGTTGTTGTGAATCACGGATGGCAGAGCGAATCCACTGATGGACCGAAAGGTGGTTGGAGTTGTGTTTTCTGGAGTGGCTGCAATGGTTGCAGTGGTCACCTCACCACAACTGCTTGGTGTAGTGTGGTGTAGAGTTGTAGTTGTAGGTGTAGTTGTAGTGTAGTGGAGTTGTAGTTTCAAGTTGTAGATGTAAAGTAATGCAATTAGTGTAGTGTAGTTGCAGTTGCAGTTGTTGTTGTGGTGTGGTGTAATTAGTGTAGTGTATTGTAGTGTACTGTAGTGTTGTGGACTGTAGCGTGGTATAGTGTAGTGTAGTCTAGCGTATTGTAGTGTAAAGTAGTGTAGTTGTAGTTGTAGTGAACTGTCGTGTAGTGCAATGTAGTGGTAGCCGCGGTTGTAGCGTAATGTAATGTCGTTAGTGTAATGTGATCTAGTTGTAGCTGTACAAATCGTATTGGAGTGGCTGCATCCAGGCTGCGATAGCGATTTGTCAGCATATTTTCTTAATTTTGGCGCTAGTAATTTTCCTTGTGAAATTCCTTTTAAAAAGTGCTTCAAAATTGTCTTTTGTCTGCTTTGGCATCGAGATCCGGTTTTGGAGCTGCAGTTTCCGACGCCGTTGCGCGCAGTTCTATTGTGCTTTGCAACTCAGTCTCTGCAGATTGCATTGTAGTGGCTGCGTCAAGGTTGCTCGGTGCCGCGGCTGCATGCGTAATACTACTGTCTTTTGCAGCTAAGATCGTAAATCGTATTGGAATGGCTGCATCAAGGCTGCGACAGTGATTTGGCAGCAGATTTTCGCAATTTTGGCGCTGATAATTTTCCTTTTAAAAATATTTTTAAAAAGTGCTTCAATATCGTCTTTTTGTCGCTGTGGCGTCGAGATCCGGTTTTGGAGCTGCAGTTTCCGAGGCCGTTGCGCGTAGTTCTATTGTGTTTTGCAACTCAGTCTCTGCAAATTGCATTGGAACGCCTGCGTCAAGGTTGCTTGGTGCCGCGGCTGCATGCGCAATACTATTGTCTTTTGCAGCTGAAGATCGTAAATCGTATTGGAAAGTCTGGATCTTCCAGCCCATGTTCCTCTACGAAAGGATGCTCAGTATCCACATTCACTGCTGTCACCCGGTCTCTCTACCAAAAGAAAACCAAGCCGGCCCAGTGCATTTTCATCGCATGGCCTTTACAGTATTGCCGGCCGAGTTTGCAAGCATTTGCCTAAGGATGTCCCTTTTTGAATGTCGCGTCGTTATAAAAAAGAAACAGAACACATCAAAACAGAACAGATTGTACTGCCTCTGAAAATGTCCTCCAAAGTTTTCTTCCAAAGTGTCATAGCAAATTTCTGGAGATTGGAACAACGGGCACTGTCTCCTTTGCCACTTCTTCCCTCAACGTCACACACGACGGCCGTACCCCTCTGATCTGGCAGAAGCCATGTCAGCCACCATGAGTTGCGCATGAGTCGTTCATCATAAAGCAAAAACTCATTTGAGCACAAATGCTCTATTGTACATGTATCAAATCACTGTATCACTTCGTCTCAACCAAAGACCTTGGCATCCACCACCTTGGGGTTCTGGGACAATGTGCAAACGAGCATTGCTCGCTAAAAGATCGTCATCTCGAGACCATTCAATTTGCAGCACAGGCTCTTCCAATCATTGGCAGAGCCTGTGCTGCAAATTAAATGGTCTCGAGATGACGATGTTTTACCCCATGCCGCGCAGCTGGGTGAGGCTGCCTGGCACGAAGGTGTTGCAATGGGCGACGTCTTTTAGACCCTAAAACTGACAGCAACATCACTGTGGATATGGGTCAATAATGGTATACTACTCCAAGAACAGCCAAAAATATGCAAAATTGACAAATCTGCAGCAGTTTGCGAGGGGACTATCGCAAACCAACACTTCACAGGCGCAAACCAAATCCCTTTTCAAAAAGAACAATCTGATTTCTGCTTCTTTGATGTACTCACCCCTCCACACAAGGATCAAATGTGAGGTGTTGGCGGGTGGCTGGCTCGCATTTTTCTCACTGCCCTGCCTACCAGCTTTGCCGCCAGCTCTGATACTTCCTGCAGGCCGGAAAATGGAGTCCAACTTCTCTGCATGTGTATCAATCAGATATGAGAAATATTACAAGTATACAACAAATTATTGATCTACATATGATATGTATACATATATATATTCTGCATATATACTGTACATATCATGCTCGATGGACCTTTATGTATTGTTTGAACGGTGTCCATATCTTTATCTTCAACACTCCCTCAGAAGACCCTTGAAACTCCTTCTTGAAGTGGTTTCATTATCTATTGATTGTACTACTTCACACGCTTTCTGTCTTGCAGTTCCGTTCATTCCTGCTTATATGAATTCCACCTGCTGTGCCACTGAAAGCATTTCAAGCTTCTCTGTGGTGAATTTGAGGGATCCACAAACTCAACAAACTCGGATTGGTTTCTTCACCCATCCACCCATATTATCAATCAATATATATATATATATTATCCATTATTATCCCATCTTCACAAAGTTTGACCACCGCCTTTTGCATCTTCAGCTCCTCCTCAAAGGACGCCAAGCGCTGCTGTCGTTCAGCCAAGCGCTGGTCCTCCTCAGCCTCATTTTGAGCTAGACGAAATGTTGTTTCAGCAGAAGTCAAAGGTTTGGAATTTGACATCTACAGCAACGAAATGCAGATTTGATTTCATGTTTGAACAGAACTCACAGAGAGACTCCCAAATGGCATCGTGTCCATCAAGCACCTGCTTTTCACATTACGATTCTCTCAATTTGACGCAAAAATTGTTATGGAATTCGGTGCCGAGCCTCCAAGGATTCTGTGCTCTACGAGCTCTTTGGTTTCGTTGCCTATGCACATGACCGCTTGTTCAATGACCGACTGTAATGGCATCAGTTTTTTGGGGCAATACGTTTCAACAAAAAAGGTCTCGTTGGGAAATGTTTCTTCACAAAGGGCATCCATTGTGGGGCGCTTCAACAAACATACTCATCAATATGGAGACCTTCTTCTTCACACAGGGCATCCATTTTTAAGGCATTACGTTTCAACAAAAATAGGTTTCAATCTTAAGGCGTGTTTTGTAAAAGGAATGCATTTTGGGAGCAATACGTTCCAATACCACAAAGGTTCAATGTTGAGAATTTCTTCATGTATAAGTGATCCATTTTGGGGAAGTCCGTTTCAACGAAACCGGGTTTGAATATTGAGAAATTCTTCTTCATAAGAGCCATCCAGTTCGGGCCATCATGATTATCCAAACAATTGCTTCTATCTTAAGACTTTCCTCGGTGCATCATGTTTCAAAGACAAAGGCCTCAAATGTTGAGTGGTTTTTGTCAAGAGCGTCCATGTTGGTCATATTCTACTGCCAAAAGGGGTTCCCCGATGCAAGATCAATCGGATCTCTGCTTCACATTCATCATGCGGATTCCACGGTTTACGCTTCCAGATGAAACTCGTGGAAATCCCTTTGGCACCCCCAATGGAAGTCACCCTCACAATTCTGGAAGCATGACTTCATTGCCACTCCCCCTCAACAGGCCAAATCAGGATTTGTTTGATCAGTTTCCCCTTCCAGTCCGATTTGATATCATCATATCTTGAATCGAAGAGATCAAAAGTGGTCCCAAGAGGTCCTAAATCCAACATGGCCAACTTCCAGTCGTTTCGATCGAAACCATTGGAAGAAATATATACATCAAATCAAATGCGTGAAAAAAATGTTTTTCAACCGGGGGAAACGCCATTGGAGATCTTGACATAATCTGTAGCATGTTTACCATATAGGTTCCAGAGTTCTACTGTAGTCACTCTAGTCCCTAATCGGAATGAAGCACAAAACATGTGAGTATATTGTACAGCCAGCCAGAGATATCACGCCAACAAATGGTTTCAAGAATGGATTTAGCCCAAAGCTTTCACTGGCTAAACCATCAGACGAAAACTCTCCCCTGCTCAGTTCCGCCATTTTCTTTGAACAAAGCATCAGACTAGGACTCCAGGCCATATGGCGAAAATGGAAAGGCACCGACCTGTCGGTTTCAAACACGCACGCTGTCAGCAAAACAAAAGTCCCAGCTGATGTTTCGGCCAAACAATATTTGGATGGTTACTAACCGTATGTTGAACACTTTCCTGCAGGTGTAATGACGCTGTTTTTGCCCATGCAACAACTAGGGCCCCAACCAAAGTCACATAGCACGTGACGCCCATAGTCCACCAGTCGGCACCTAGGTGTTGCAAAAGACTCAGCGCAGTTGTCGGTGAGTTTGTAGCCAGCGGCATCAGAAATGCAAATGTGGGATGATGTGAGTAACACTGGATCTGTACAGAAGAAGGGGAATGGAGGTGCATACGACCATTCAGAATTTAACATATTCAGGTTGCAAAATCCACATAACGCACATGACATCTTGAGGCCAGAAGGCACATCGTGAAAACACCTCAAAACAACAAAAAGCTTGATGATGGGCTTGTGACACGACAATAAGCGGCAAACAGTTTGCCAAGAAGAGGTAAGAAGAGTCGCGAAACAGCCAGACTGGGTATCCGAACTGAAAGCCGCCCCCTTTAAGTGTTATCAAAGATGGCTAGCTGGGAAAAACTTCGATGCTTATTGGTTTAAGACGCAAAGAAGCATCAGAATGAAATCCCTGAAACCCACATGTAAGCAGTGGACCTTGCAGCAAGAAGTTGTGTGGCCTCAAATATCAAGCGTGCCAAAATGATGTCTGAGGCTTATTGGATATACAGGGTTTTGCCATTTTTGCCTTGTGGATGGAAGCAAATGGCTGCAGCACAAAACTAAGCCTCTGGCTTCAAGTCGAGATGCAACATGCAGTTCTCGTGCAAATGATTCACCTGCAGCATTTTTTTAGCACAGCGACACCGAAATCGGCGCAGTGCATGTCCTGGGGGTCCAGCTGCTCGGAACATTTGCTTGACATATTGGCTTGCGACGACAAATTCGGCAGGAAGGCTTGTGAAGTCAGCAGTTTGACACCGTCTTCCCCTTTCGGTCTGGTTCGTTCAGTATTGTTGCACTGCTCCATCACGCACCCAGGATGTGCTTCCCGTTTGTCTTCTGACTTCAAAGGCCCTACCAATGTTGTCGAGATACAAAGTGGCCCAGATTTACTGCTTGCTACATTGTCGCTCAGACATGGCATTGTCTCAAGGCCCCTGACAGCAAATGTGATACACACTAACAGAAACTACACTGAACATGTTTGAAACATGCTGGATGATCAATTCTCGTATAGCAAAGAGGTTGTAACGCCCAGCTCTTCGTAATGACAAAAGCGAACTGGGGAACCCAACTCTGGAAGGCCACCAGTCGTGCTCACGAGCTGGAATAAATCTCCGTTGCACAGTTCCAGCCTCGGCAACCATTTCTCAGAGACTCACTCAGACGATGTGCACCATGTCGATATACATATCTAGGCAGAATTCTTATATACATATTATATACCAAGAGATTGAAGAAAAGATAATGGATGATAATGGCAAATCGTACCCTACTTGTAGCCAGCCATGCAGGTTACCCTACTTATAGCCCTTACTCTACTCTGCTCTTCCCGGTGAATGGGTTGGATTTGAACCCCCCTGCTGTCCTTTACTGTCCTCTGCTTCCACAAACTCTTTCCGTCACTCGGATTTCCTCCGAGGGCCCAGTATCTGGGGATCTGGCACCAACATATTCTCCCAGGCTCCCAAAAGCTTCAAAATGTTCGGGTGGTTCAACCTGCAACGAAGTGCATCAAACACTTCTTTTGCAGGAAGATCTTCCTGCTATATCAAACTGCAGCATGCCACACCTGGTCAAAATGTCGAATTCATGCTGCAAGTTCGCCACCTGCACTGGAAACCAACCATGCACAAACTAATGCCCGAAAGGATTCTGTTCGCGAGAAAACTGATAGTTTCCAAGCTCAGGGAACCATCAACACCTCCTACAGAACTGGTATCAGGCAGTGGAAACAATCAAGGTGAGGTGTCAAAGTTATGTCCTTCAATCAACCCTGCTTGCAACACGACAGGTTTTACATCTTCTGGACGACAAAGACCCCAATTTCGCGGGCAAAGACCCGCACTAGAGCAGAAAAATGGTAGATCTTCACTTTAAGAATAACAAGTCAACATATGCTGGAGAATGCTGAAGGTGAAGGATTGTGTGGTCCCTGAATCCATCCACCCAAGTGAATCTATCCATTCAATTCACATCAGAGCTGCTGGGGGCAGAGTGGGGCAGCGGACTCTGATCCGTTCCAAAGAGACACTTGTCGATGCCTCTTCGAGCGCAAAGGTATGGACACATACGCAGTGGACGGCGCAGTCAACCTGCCTGATAAGGCTTGAAGGATTTCAGTGCCACCGCTTCACCATTTCGACCTCATCTGTGTTCGGTGCAAAATCATGACTACGAGACGGCTCGTTTCATGATATTCAAAATCGTGGCTTTGGGACTTTCAAACCTTCAACAACGAAGAATAGAAAAACACGGCTCCGTTCATGTTGCACAAAGCTCTTGAGAGTCGGCTGCTGCCATTGCCTTTGAACTGAGAACGAGACTGCGTCCTTCATAGACGACAGCGAAGCCACCCTCCCCTACCTCCCAGCACCTTGAGGGATTTGCCCACTTAAGGCAGCTTTAGATATCTTGAGGACTTGGCATGCAGTGGCTGAATGCCAGTGGGTTTGGGGATTTGCTTAAATGACTTTGATATCAAGTGCATTGTCAAAATTGTGTGTCACATCCTCAGTAATCGGACGCCCTGCCTGTCGGAAAACTTCAAAGGGCCCCTGCGATGAAGAGAGGAAAACAAGGTAAAGAGCAACAATGGGTGTCCATCTGGGTGGTTGCAACTAAGAACTGGACAACGAAGCTAAAGTAAAGTAAGCAAAATGACCAAGGAAACTTTGGGAAAGACACTTGCGAAGCAGGAACAAACTGAACTCAGTATGAATGGTGCTCTTCACACTTAAGTTTGTTCACCATACTTCAGCTGAATCTCATGATGTATTATTGGTTCATCACCAAATCACCAAATCAGAACTGATGGTGGTCCTCAGAGCAGAATCCGATTTTGGTTGGTGACCCTGCAAGCTCCACCGTGGCCTCGAAACTGGCATGTCGCTTGGAGAGTGACTCCTGGTTTTCGCTTGGCACTTCGGGAAAAGGTTGCGGCTGAGACATACTAATTACTAGTTTCACTTGGAGCACACAGTAACTAGCATACACATGTGCATTCCACTTGGTTGATGCGCGGAGAATATCTCATAACTCATCTACAAAGGCAGTTATCGCACTGACAACTGGGCTATGCCAGACTGGGATGCACCAAGTAGGAACCCTGGTGGCATGTATGGGATCTATCATGTTGGGATCTCCTCCAAGTCCGAAACGCTGTGCTTTTCCTTAGAATCTGACCAAAGTCATGGCATCGCACGCTGATCAACAGCTATTGACATCTATTGACATTTGTCTTGCAAAGACCCCAGTGCTTGTGTAGAATACCTCAAGAAGTAAAAAGAATGGCACTGGTGTTGCCAACTTAATCTGTGTCTGGCCTTTTGCAAAGCCAAACTACGATAAGAATCACCAGGCAAAAGAAACAACAAATACACATGATACAGAATGAAATCTGCATGGAGTATGTGTATTTCATCTGTATGTCTCTTTGCATACTTAGATATGTCTGTTTACATTCATTCAATTCCATATTGATGTATCTGTATCAGTGTTGACGGAGACAGTGCTGCCTCTTGTTCCCAAATCCCTCATCAAGCGGCTGCATTGTCTCCCATAGCTGATTCGAGAAACTTCAGTCGCTCCTGCCGCCGCTGTCGTTAGAGAAAATCGCTAGCATAAAACATACGGAATGTCAATGTGTGGTAGCTATCCCAGCAAGATAATCCCAAAGGATCCCAAAGGGCCATAAATAATGTCCAAATCACATAGTTGCGAAGTTCAGGTGACTGAGATCTCAATAGGCATGAACACATTTCAAAAACTGTTTGCAATGCGAGATGATCACTCAGCAGCTTAAATGGAAGCCAAAATCTCCTCAATTGAAGCATGTCGCTGTTGCCTTGGGCTGGCAGGATAGATTCCAAGGCACAAATGTGTCCTACAGACGTTGAGTATCTTTAGTATGTTTGAATTGTGAGAGTGTCAACAATGAGCACCCTACTACATTTATCTACATCTACTACCGCAATGTCTGCAATCACTACCTAGAATGAGCTCCTGACAGTAGTATCACTGTGTCCTCGACAGTGCAATTCGAACAGCGAAAAGCGGATCTCTTTCGAAACACTTTTTTGAGACGCTTTTTGGCAGCTCCGAAATGGAATGCAAATTACTTTGCTTCGAGTCATCCCCACCATGACATTTATACATTTTTTACTGGCAAATCTTCTGGCATTCTATCTGACATATCTTCTGGCATTCGATCTGGCATTCTATCTGGCATATCTTCTGGCATTCTACCTGGCATATCTTCTGGCATATCTTCTGGCATATCTTCTGGCATTCTATCTGGCATATCTTCTGGCATTCTACCTGGCATATCTTCTGGCATTCTATCTGGCATTCTATCTGGCATTCTATCTGGCATATCTTCGGGCACATCTTCTGACATCCTATCTGGCATTCTATCTGGCATATCTTCTGGCATTCTATCTGGCATTCTATCTGGCATATCTTCGGGCATATCTTCCGACATCCTATCTGGCATTCTATCTGGCATATCTTCTGACATCCTATCTGGCATTCTATCTGGCATATCTTCGGGCATTCTATCTGGCAAACATTTTGGCACTTTATCTGGCATACCTTCTGGCATTCTATCTGGCATATCTTCTGACATATCTTCTGGCATTTTATCTGGCATATCTTCTGGCATTCTATCTGGCATATCTTCTGGCATTCTACCTGGCATGTCTTCTGGCATATGTTCTGGCATATCTTCTGGCATATGTTCTGGCATTTCTTCTGGCATATCTTCTGACAATCTATCTGGCATTCTATCTGGCAAATCTTCTAGCGTTCTATCTGGCAAACATTCTGGCACTTCATCTGGCATATCTTCTGGCATTCTATCTGACATTCTATCTGGCATCTGGCCGTTGAGGTCCAGCGGTGCCCACTAAGCTCGGAAGGTCCCTGGTTGAGGTCCAGCGGTGCCCGCTGCGCTCGGAACCTTGCGGTTGAGGTCCAGCCGTGCCCACTCAGATCGGCAGCCGGCAGTTGAGGTCCAGCAGTGCGCGCGGAAGTTGGCCGAAGAAATTGGCGACGAGTTGGCAAGGCGGAAGTGGACGCGGAAGTTGATGCAGACATGGTCGAGGAGAAACTGGAGGAGGAGGAAGAGGAGGAGGCGGAGGCGGAGGAGGAGAAGGATGAGGAGAACAGCTCTGATAAAATCTAACAACCCTCACCTGGCAGGTGGGGAAAAAAGTGCAACTTCAGAATAGACTGCAAAGGTACATTCCCCAAAAAGAGCACCACTATCCCCACTCCAAGGTCACAACTCTGCTGAAACTTGATCTCGTATGTGCCCTGTAATGTGAAGAAGCTCCTGGGAACTTGCTCCAAGGTCACACCAAAATTATCACACCTCTAAGAGCATCGTCCAACCTGCTCAAAATGAGTCATCAAGATCTAATGATGATCTAAAGATGATCAAATGATGATATATTGTCTGAATACGTTTGAATCATTTTAAATGGACGCAACGGTGATCACTAGTGCTTTGCTAATTCTTTGGTGCATTATTGAGTGCACACACTAGACAAGATTGGATCTTTGAATAGATCCATCAGGAACTGAGTCCTGTAACGTGCAACCAGCCTAGACAATTAGACCTAAAGTAGATCTCGTGGTTGTACTTCATGAATATAATGATGGTCTTCCGAAAATATCCAACGTAGAGCAAACCAGACTCCAATAACCTGCAATTAAATCGTCATCCAACATAGATTGCGGCAACAGTGCAGTGATAATGTAAAAAAAAACTACCTGGAGGTTCTTGGGTTGAGCCTCTTCCCATCACAGAAAAAGAATGTGCAGGTACGTCGATGAGCGTCCCCATCAATATCACAGATGACACACTGGCGTCTTCGTTGGTGCCAGTCCAGTGTGCATCCCTGGCACCGGACAAACAGGGATTTCAAGCTTCCCTGCGAATGAATAAACAAAGAAACAGAAGTTTTACATCTGTACAGATGTGTCACACACACACACCCTGCCGAAGCAGGGTTTCTTTTCCGGAAGAGGCAAATATCGCTGATCTATGGTACAGAAAGCGGAATCGAGAAATTGAATTGAAAGTGCAATTGACATCAATCAATATCCTCTAGGGACGTGCTTTGTGACGTCGTGAGGATTTGGAGAACCTCAGAAAAAGTCGTTCGTTGCTCCATGGTCAAGTGCTCCGATAGGTCGCCATATGCCAAAGGTGAAGACAAAAGTCCTTGTAACTCTGTGGCAAGGACAGCAATGGTCGGCCGCGGCGTCTGGGTAATGGCCGGTTCCATGTCCGGTGGGAAGTAGTCCTCAAATGGGTTGATTCCATGTCGCATAGGAACTCCAAAGTAGTTGCGCCAGTAGTCCGAAGTGTGCTGGGACCATTCCCATTGTCCCGTCATGGCGAAGAAAAAATGTTCGGAATCTCTGGTCCTTGAAATTCCTGTTGCTGGTATCTCCATGACAAAGAGTTCTTGTGTGTTGTTGGAGTGGGTAAAGACCTTGAAATGAATCTGGTGGACCAATCGTTCGCTGAATCGACCTTGGTGAGGAGGAGCAAAATGTCGATGTTCGGAGGTTGGGAACGGAGTCATAGAATGAGTTCCTGTTGGAGGTGAGTACATTCCTAAATTTGTCGACGGAGCGTCCACTGCCGAAGAAGATCCCAAAGTGGTAGAAGCCGACGTGTTTTCCGGTGGCAGTGGGTTCAAAGGTGCTGTCGACGAAGATGCGTCAGGAGGCAAGGGGTACTTGGTGGTACATTGCTTCTAGGCCACGTCAATCCGGCTGCATCAGCGTCGCGTTTGTGCTCCATCTGCGTGGGGGTTCAGGACCCAAAAGGCACGTCACCGTAGAAAAGGCTGGCGGGAAATAAAGTGAGCCACGAGGAAAGGCAAAAATAAATGCACATGTGGTATTCACCATGCCTGAACCTATCAGGAAAACGTAACCATAAGTGGATCCATACTGCTTCGAGAACGGGAAGGCTTGGAAAATTCCGCGAAGAAATCAGAATAGATCTTTTTGTAGTCAGCGCATCAATGGAAGAAAGGTAATGAATCAATCTATGGGAGAATGACACCCTGTCTTGCCATGGGGCCCCAACACGCTGTTTCTATTCGGCTTCATTAGGCTTCGAAACTGCCCCGTGGCACGTTTTGGGCACCCTTTAAAACCCTAAAACGCTCCGCAGCAGCTTTCCTCGCGCCTGCTTTCCACAAGCTGTTTCTATTGGACTTCCAAACTGCTACGTGCCACGTTCTAACCACCCCTTAAAACCCTAAAACGCTCCGCACCAGCTTTCCAAGGCTTCGCGCCTGCTTTGCCATGGTACCTCCCTAGGCCCACAAGCTGTTTCTATGCCATGGCGCCTCCCTAGGCCCCACAAGCTGTTTCTATTGGGCTTCGAAACTGCCCCGTGGCACGTTTTGGGTGCCCCTTAAAAGCTTAAAAAGCTCCACAGCAGCTTTCCAAGGCTTCGCGCCTGCTTTGCCATGGTACCTCCCTAGGCCCCACAAGCTGTTTCTATGCCATGGTACCCCCCTAGACCCCACAGTTTCTATTGGGCTTCGAAACTGCCCCGTGGCGCATTTTGGGCACCCCTTAAAGGCCTAAAACGCTCCGCAGCAGCTTTCCAAGGCTTCGCGCCTGCTTTGCCATGGCACGTTTTGGGCACCCCTTAATACCCTAAAACGCTCCGCAGCAGCTTTCCAAGGCTTCGCGCCTGCTTTGCCATGGTACCTCCCTAGGGGGGTTGGCGGCACCAGGGCGTTAGCCCATTTATAATATAGAATATATATATATTTACAGTATATTTTTTTAATCTATTCGCTGTCTCTCTTTGAGCTTCGGGCTGCAAATGGATTTTCAACTCTCTGCTTGTACAATCCATCAATGAACCTGGCTCCGAGCCAAAAGAGGTGCTGCCAGCTGATCCATGGTGAAACTCTTCTACCATGGGTGTGTAATCCTACGCCATGATTCATCCATCCATTTCTCAGTCAGTAATGAGTCGCTGGCTTCCCTTAGCAGCAACGGTCCCAGTGCTTGCATCTGCAACTCCGGCCTCCCGCTTTCAGAACCACCACTTGTTTCTGAGCCCAAAGGTACTTCAGAAAAACTTGCACAATCACATGCATGCCAAGTTTGCTGCACAAAGTGTTTCTGTTGCTGAAGACCCTTGTTGGAATCAAGCGATTGTCGAGTTTTAGCGGCAATCTGGTGGCTATCAGAAAAAACGCGACCTCGGCAACGCATTAGCCTCGGCAAAGCATTACGCGTGTCATGCTGTCGCAAACTGCAGGATAAAATCCCACAAGTCCTACAAACAGCATGACGCAACTCTAGCTACTGCTTGTGGTGAGGGGCTGTAAGCAATACGTTGAGAACGCAAAGCGCCGCCACAACACAGAGTCTCTGTACAATTTCAACAATGCCGGACGCAGGCGAAGCTTACCATTCCATTTTCCATTCTACGCAGGCCTGAAGGGTTCTTATTGGTTCTTCCTGGTCCTGTCAAATGACAACTTTCTCACACACGGACCCCCTGCGTGCCATGGTGCAACAATTTGGATTGAAACCGTTCTCCCAATTTCAAGCTCAAGAAATCGATTTATCATGCTGTCCATCCACGATTCCATAACTCCTTCAAGCCAGGTTCAGGTGCTGCATGAGTTTAAAACTCACATCAGTGACTTGGTTTCACATCAGTGAACCAAGTTAGGCCAACGAGAAGATCAGCACAACAAAAAACGGGCAATCTCAAATTTCAATCATTGCATTGGATTTTGAAAGAATGGAAGCCCTGACTGGCATTTGTGTGCGGATCCACATGTACAAAAAGGATCAAAAAGGCTGGGGCGATTCCAACCCTTTGAAATAACAGGCCATTCCTGCTTGCATAGGCCTGGCTTGACATCGCAAAGCGGCAACAATTCCGAATTTTTCCAACAATCTGGCTAGACAAAACTATAAACAATATAAATATTAAATATCTTCCCTGTAGGATTAGTATGGAGTAGCCTGGGTTTCAGTTGCCTCTCTTGCGAGGGTTGACCGGCTGAGCCGAATTCATGTCCCCACAAGGAGCTGATTCCAGCGCCGCTTCGGATGGAGCTGCTGGAATGCATGTCAAAAAGGTGCGGTCCACTGTCAAGATGAGGTCCACATCTTCTTTCCAGGCAGGGACCTGCTTCCGCTGGTGCTTTGGCAATCCGGTTTCGTTTCGAATTTTCGGCCTGGATCGACAGGGCAACGTCTGAAGCGCGGCAAGTATGCGGTCCTTGTCACCGTTCAGGGCAACGATGTGATGAGGCCGAAGATCCAATTGAGTTTCTTCTGCTTGCACTTGTGTCAAAGGCATCAACAGCACGGCACCATTTGCCCATGAAGGTGTGACTTCGCAGCCAGCTTCCGCCACATCCTGCCGACAATCTGCAAGGTGTTGTGAATGGAGCAACACATCTTTGACCTTGGCTCCAGTATGGGATAAGCTCAGCAGGACTGCGTGCCCAGCAACCTGCCCCTCATCCGGCTCACTGACTCGAGACGGCATCACCCCACTGGGCACTGGTTGACCTTCATCCTGTGAGACCTCTGAGTCCTCTGAGCTGGCGCACATGTCAAAGTCATCTTCAGACGATGATGATGAAGACATGCTTGGCATTGAGCATTCTGGCAGGATGTCTCCTGAAGCTTCTTGAACGGCTTCCTGACCAAGAGATTTCATGAAGGGCCGCATGATTTTCAGGCGGTCAAACTTTCCTGCGCCGGGAGAGCGCTTTGGTTTCACAACGTGCAGAAACATCTCTGGCGCGCCATCATCCATCACAACCCCGATGCCGATCATCTCCAACTTCTTGTATTTCAACCGCTCACCGTGCTTGCAGCCGCTAACAAGCAAACAAACTTCATCCCTGATGTCAAACATCGCCAAGCGGGTTCGTCCTCTGACACCAATGGGATAGCGGAAGCTGGGCTGGAGATTTTGGACGAACTCGGGGAGGCAAGCAGAAACAGGATCTTTGTATTCTTCGACTTTTCTTTTACCGATCACCGTACCAGCCATGCGGATAAAATCTTGGTGTTCAAATACACCGGCGCCTGGAGACCCATCTACATGCATCCAAAGACGGGAGGTTCCTGAGGTATCCGGTCTCACCCCAATCACCACCATGGTATGACCTCCGCATTTCACGAGATCACCATGCTTGAAGCCGCCAATTGGCATACACACCTCGTCTCTGATGTCAAAAAGCGCTGGGTGGCAACTCTTCTGCAAATAGCGAAAGGTGTAGTCAAACTCGAAATCACTATCAAGCTTTCCTTCCTGCTCACGTTCGAAGAGCCCAGAAAAGCCTTTCAACAATTTCTCCAACATGGACTTTTTATTTCCTCGGTTTTGAAAGACTGGGTCAGAAGGCGACACATCGTGAAGCTTTCTAGTTCCAACAAGCTTGAATTCTTTCCGAACAAGATGGTAGATCGAATAGACTCCAGCACCTTCGTTTCCATCGCATTTGAACCACAGCTTTGGAACGCCATCCTGATCAGGACGCACACCAACAACCACAGCATGATCACCGTCTTCATCTTCTATCACTTGCCCATGTCGAAAACCCCCAACCCCAAGACAAACGTCATCTCGAATGTCGAAGAGGCCTGGCTTCGGAAAGTGCGTGCCCATGGGGAAGCTAAATGTGAACTGGAGATCCTTGGTCAGCTCACGAACTTCAGGGGTCGGTTCTGGCTCATCCAGGAAGTCGTCTGGCGCCTCTTGGAGTGTTCGAGAGCCGGCCTTAGCTTCTACTTTAGCGGTTTTAGCGGATCAAACATGAGAAGAACGTAGCGGTTTTAGCGGATCAAACATGAGAAGAACGAAAACCAGCAAAAGCAGAGGGGGAGCAGGAGGGTGGGTGAGAAGTTGCAAAGCAATGTGAAGAAGAGGCGGCAAAAGTGAAATTGTTGGGCTGAAAAAATGCGCTCAGTGAAGAAACCTTCTCCAACTCTCCTCTTTCCTACTGTCTTCAATTTTGAATCCCATTTCACCTTAGCACCTATGTTACCAACCCAACCGGAACACGCCCCCCCGACCAAAAGTCTTGTCTATATTGACTATATTGACATTTTTAGCAACGGCTCCATTTTGGGACCCTTACGGGTACCAATTACTCCAGTCCTTCTCACCAAGAGTCCTTGCATCTTTCCTCGTTTGCCTCTTTTCTTTCCTGCTAGAGTTTGAACCTCCCTGCTCTCTTTGAACCTGAACCGCTCAAGCCTACCTCTCGTCCTCCCATTCTCCTCAATCTCGAATCTCATTTCGTTTCTTGCACCCCACCAGCCGAACCAAAACACACCTTCCCGAAGCGCGCGACGAAAACCTCTTCCATTCTTACCTCCAGCAAAGGTGGATCACAGCTCCATCTCTGCATGCGCATTGAAAATCCATCCTCTTCAGCTTACTCAAAAGGGGAAAATAAAGCACCCAACGTCACTGCACTAAATTGCTCCATACATGAGCCCCGAAAAATGAAGACCCATAGACTCACGTCGGTGAGAAATCTTACCAAAAAAGGCCTAGACTCCCCTAAACCTGGACAGGTCACACATGGTCAAACTGAGCCTCACACCACTTGAAGTTGCAGCGTATCAAGACTTGCAAAGGTTCCAGCTCCCGGCTTTCCGTCCCAGTGGAAGAACAGCTTGGGAACGTCATCTATCAGGCGCACGCCAATGACAACACCAAGCTTTGTGGTTGTCGTCACTCCTGGATGGGTGACCACTTGACCATGCTTGAAGCCGCCAACCTTCAGGCAAATTGAATCTCTGATGTCAAAGCGCTCAAGTTTTGCTGCTCTATAGCTATTTGCAGCATTCAGGTACTGAAAAGTGGGAGACACTTCTTTGCTCAGAGAATACAACTCAAGGTTGTCAATCGGCCTTTCCTTCGTGAGCTCCCGGACCTTTTGGCGCCCAACGACTTTGAGCTTTCGGGTGTCAAGGCCGTCAAAGATCCCAGCACCTGCTGAGCCATCAACGTGGTAAAACAGCTTGGGTCGGTCCAGCTCTTCGTCGAGCGGGGCAACTCCAATGGTGACAGCTTGTTTCCCTGAAGTTTGAACTCGCTGTCCATGTTTGTGACCACCAAGTGCTTCACAGACTTCTTCACGAATGTCAAAGTACTCCAGGTGTGGACCCTTTACTCCGCAAGCATAAGCAAAAGTTCGGCGCAAGTGCCAGTTGCGAAGTGCAGAACCACCTTTGGCCAGTGCTTCCAAGCACTCAACCTCATGTTTAAATGGATCTGCGCACTGCAGGTCATGTTTGCCGTCAAATCCAAATCTGTACTTGTTGGTCCTTCCGCTATTCCAGCGCACGGTCGCCCACCCAGTCTCCTTGTCAAACTCAAGGATATGCCCAAGACAGCGAGCCCCACCATCTTGTTCCCCCCACATCCAGCCAGGTCCTCTTTGGACCGCTTTCACATCCTCGACATTCGAAGTGGTCACCAGACTTCCTGGCCTGGGCAGCGCTGTGAGGTTAGATACCTTCACCGCCTTCACGGTGCCATCAACGAGTTGGACTTCATAGCGGTCAGCATCTTTGGGCCATTTTACCTTGCAGAACTGTCCGTTTAACTGCTGAGCATCCTTGAGGCCGTTGATCACTGCAAGGTCCCCTTCCTTCAGAATGGCTTGTTTGGCTGCGGGTTCCTGATCCTTGGAAGGCAACCAATCCCACTCCTGGTTTCCAACAGGTGAGCTATCCTGCGTATCCTGATTGATTGCAGTTCCTGAATCATTTCACGCGTACACACACAAACACAAACACACACTTCTCTCGTTGCCAAGTGTCTTGTAGTTTTCTCAAATTCTTTGCCTCAGCTGGCCAAAGCAGCGAAATCAAAAGGCAAGCGACCATCACGACAAAGGTGGCACTGGAATTTGGGATTCATCAGGACTGAGGCGTCCAATCAACAAACCGATACAAACAAGACGCCAACGATATGAAGTCAGGAATAGGACTTGCTGTGGCTAAAGGATGCTCAACGAATGCTCTACAACTTGAGAAGATCAATCACCTCTCCAGCAAAAAGAAGCTAGCACAGTACCCAACTCCAACCAGACTTGGTCCAACAAGAATATCTATTGCAATTGGAGGCCATGACCCTGCAAACTCACATTTCCAGATGAACAGCGCCCCACTGGGCAGAAAAAACGAGTCGCATGGATCAACTTCCTGGAGCCATTCGCAAACTCGACCACATAGCGTCCTTTCTCGGCCTGACAAACTTCGCAGCTGTAAAGGGCAGAAGTTCCGGCAGAAGGCAGAAATGACAAACATCTCCGTTGGGAAGATCACTGGGAAGATCACTGGTTGGCAGCACGTGGAAAATTTATGAAAATTTGCCCCGCAAGATGAAAAATGGGACCTGCCCGCATACTTAGTGATCCTACGGCCAAGCGTCCACTAGCCTGGAACTCGTCGATGATTCCATGGGCACCTTTAAGACAACTCTAAGAATGCCACCGACTGAAAGGTTACGGGCATGCTGGGACATGTTGGCTACCAAAACGGACCCATTCAGCACAAAGAGAATGAAGTGCTTATAGCAGCTTAAAGGCCAAGCTACCGTTGAGGGATGGTGTGCCCACCAAATTTTGAACAACGACCCAAGATCGAAGCGAAAGTTCCTCAAGTTCTTCATCCTCCTGTCAGCCAAGCACTGCCAGATCCCTGCTACAGGTCTGCAGGAAGTTGCAAGTTTCCAATGGATCCACACATATGCAAGTTCTGGATACTGATACTGGGAGGGTTCCTACCATTGGATTGGCCGGCATTGGCCGCCACAAGTCAGCTGGACCTGGATCAAGGTCTCAACATGTCTTAACAACGTTGGTGAACCCTGTGCCCTTCTTGCCTTGTCTGACAAATGTTCTTGAACCACATCTGCTCCAGGTCTTCCTGAAGATGCGCTCGGTGGGCTGTAAGACATGCCACACTCACTGCCAGAGCAGGTTGGCAAAGTCGGCGATGAACGCGCGAAGACTGAAAGGCGCTCCACTTCCATAATTGCCTCGTGGCGAATCTAGATATCATGATGATCATGATGAGTCATCCAATGCGTGTTCGCTGGCACAAATTTCGAATTCCTATGAAGAAAAGAACGTGCACTGCACATGCACAGAAGCGCTCGTCGACTGACAGAGCAAGCTTGCCCATAGAAAGTCTTCAGGACGTCTCAACAGGGACAAAACTGGCTATGGGAAGCCGAGTAGCTGCACTCCTTTCAGTTTCAGGCAAATCTTCGTTCACCACTGCTTCAGAATCGACGAAATAACCTGAACTGCTTTCTGACCAAGCGAGCTTTTTGCTTCTGGTACAACTCGTGTCTCGCTCCAGCCATCTTCACTTGTTAATTTCAGGATGTTTCAGCGTGATCAAACATGTGTGCTCCTTACTTGTCACAATTAAAGGCTGCCTGCTACACCATCCAAACCTGACCAACTGTCACTCTAGCTTGACTCAAATTGCAAAAACACATTTTGCGGGCGAAACTTGGAAGATTTCCAGGTAGCTTGGGAAGGGCTCGCCCTGTGGAATCCGCTCCTGAAACGATGATCGGCGCTGCTCTTGTATGCCTTTTTCGGGATTTGACATGATTTGACCTTTCAACAGGCGCGAGAAAAAGAAGCATCTCCTCCAAACAGCTGGGAAACTGTGCGGCCAACAGCGAACTAAACTCCTGCCAGCGAAGCGGCATTGAACGAGTCACATGTGTGATGGCTTCCAAAACTCCAAACAATCTGTAGATTTTGGTGGAAATCAGGCTGTATCGGTGGAACTAGAAATTGCAGCCTTTCTCCTGGGACTCCGGAAATGACTACATGTGTTGCATGCGCTGGGGATTCAGACATGCAGCCAACTCCTCGCGCATCATATCACGGGTCTTGTTCCCGCGTCTCCGAGCAGATCGCGGGTCTGTGTAGTACCGCGTGAAGACCAACACCACATGCCTCTGAATCCGGTCATTGCCAGTCAAAGGACAAGCTGATGTTCCGCTTCTAGACTCTACCATCTTCCAAGTCTCCAAACATGCAGGATGAATGATTTTATCAACCCTTCTAGCATCAGCCTTGCTGACTTGTCGTGCATGTGCATGTATATCTAAAGAAGCAATCACAGGCAACAGAGAAACAACGCGGATGATCGCACGATTCGGTGGAGCTAGCAAAGGACACTGCATATGTCTTACTGTAACTTCCAAGTGAAGTCCCATGGGTTGCCATATCACTCCAGTCTTGATTCCCCTTCTTTGATTGGGGCATATTGGGGCGATATGGGCGATTTATGTGTGATAAAGAAGAACGGAAATAGCTTTGGATTAAATTCCTAGCAAAGATACGGGTGCCAAACCCATCTAGAAAGCGGCCCAAGTAAAGGAGAATTGAATGCAGAGCCAATTCCTCACAATGGTAAGACTTATATAACTCCAAAGGTTGGAAATCTTGTGTGTGTGAGACTCTGGAAAATATAAAATCCAACATTTAAGGAACCCTTATTGGGTGGCTAGTGCTTCAGGACTAATTAATCCTTTTTACAATGGCTGCGCCTCATTTGTCTCCAATTACCCATGGCCCATGGCCTCCAAAATCGTTTGCCAAAGCATTCCTCCATGAGGCGCAGCAGGTTCTCCAGCACGCTTCCAATCCGTGGCTGCTCCGCATTCAAAACCACAACGAAGACATTGACGTGTTGCAAGTCTCTGATGATGCGCACCACATTGGCCAATCTTGCTGCGTCGCAGTCACCATCTCCGACCCCAGGGGGATCCAGCAGCACCAATTCTTCTTCAGCTGCTCGCCCAAACCACCGGGCACGGTGGCATGTAGCTTCCAGAGTCACTGCTCGCGCTGAATCTCCAACCTGGAAAATGGGATTTTGCAGCTGCAGTCCTGCTAAAGCAGAGGCAAGCAAACTTTTCCCAACACCTACTGGCCCCAAAAGCACAACCACTGGCACCCCTTGCGGGGGAGAAGGATGGGTTGCCATGGGAGCGTTTCGATGGGAAGGAGCTCGAATTTGTGGCTGACTTGGCTGACTTGAACAGGGAAGGAATCGGAAGGATCCTTAGGCAAGACATGGCAAGACTGCATGGAGACAGAACAACACCATAAGAAAATGTAAGAGACATGTATTCACACTGCAAAGGAAAATATCAAATCTAAGAGGTTGTCGCTCTTACGAGCGCAGGTCAAATAAACAGTGTCATGGCATGTTCTTCCAATGGTGCCTTGACCAGAGGGTCGAAATGAACGAAGCTTTGTGCGTGAGTTCACCAAGTGAAGGCTATGTGCAAGTCGTGAACTGTCCACTCTGGATTTTTTCTCAGTCAAAATACTAAAAGAAGGAAGAGCCCTTTGGCCCAGACAAAAATCTTAGCTTTGAAGCTATGTGAAAATTAAAACGCATCAACATCTTAGCAAACTTGAACCCTGAGCAATTGCAAAGGGTCAAGGAAAGACATAAGATAAATTAAGCACATGTGGCTCCAGCAGCCGTTTTAGGCATCAATCGTTCTTCAACTGATGCAAGTGGTCACCTCACGGGTTGTGGCGCCAAAATTGCATCATCCTCTTCTGTTTGCTGGTACGTCTGAAGCATGGAAACCCACAGCATGTCAATGGCTGACGAAATTGAACCATTGAGATATACTGATATACTGTCTCTGTTTGAGTTTGGGGCCTGAAAATGGATTGGCACATCTCTGTTGGTGCAATCGATCAATGATCCTGGCTCCAAACAAAAAGAAGTTCGGGACAAAGCTACGAATCACTCATAGCAGCTCTCATTGCAAAAAATGTCTTTCAGCTCGCCTGGCCTACACCCCAGCCCTTCCAGTCTGAAGATTCTGGAGCACACCAATAGTTCAATCATGTTCCTTAGCTCTTCAATTCTGGCCAGGCTTTAGATGCGGTTTCTACATACAATACCTTGGTGCCTGCTTGCAAACTTTGGGCATTGTGGGCTGTTTAGAGCTTTAAACACCTGAAGGAGAGGGAGGAGACAGAGAAAACGATTTCGTTCAGCAGTTCAGCATGAGAGCAAAATTCCCTTCCACCAGCATATTCACCTGCGCGGGTGCCGTTGGGATTGATGGCCCAAGAATGCTCCTCAACTTCAAACAGGCTTTGAAGTGCATCCAAACAAGACTTGGTTTTATCTCCAAATCTCCAAGAATTCTGCATGGGAAGACTTGGCTGGCACAAAAACTGTGTGAACGTCTATGTGCATGCCCTCCCCAAGTCCTGCATGTAAAGTGCAAACTTGCCTCATTTGTGTGGCTACATGAAACTCATGCAACCCTGAAACACTGCAAGTAGTGGTGCTTGTGCATTTTGGTACTCCTGTTCTGGGAAGCATTTCAAGTTTCTGGAGTATCCTCATTTCATTCATGGCATCAAGCCAACAAGTGCACCAATTGTTTGTCAGTTGAGAAGTCATAGTGAGTATCTTGAACCACTGCATAGCCAAGATTTCAAACTGAAGAGTCAGGCAGCTCACACAGCCAGGCTGCTGGAGCAGTTGCGAATGCTCAATTGGGTTGGGAAGAAGTCACAACCGTAACCTCAGAATTGAAATGGCGAAAACAGACTATGCCATCAGTGGCTGTCTCTTTACACTTGCGAATGTCCTCTTAGTAATGAGCACACAGCGATGATCATCCCACTTAGAAAGCGGTCGGTCACCCATCAATGAAGCAATAAGACCAAAGTACGCGGTTTATCTTATCAGGGTTGAACGATGTATCCACTTTTCCTCGGATGATCACCCAGGCCACTTATATCTTCAAGCAACGCAAGGTTTTCTGAGAGGGGCAGGTTGCTACGGAAAATCGAAGCTCTGCAGCTGCGTCAGAACACCTAAAGGACCAAATACCGG
>Ga0126342_10005429_pt1 | contig 22237 bp, 17 predicted proteins | sample Cyp1metagenome_FD_92528 | JGI IMG/M metagenome (GOLD analysis project Ga0126342, IMG submission 92528) | Coral microbial communities from Lord Howe Island, Old Settlement Bay, Australia - Cyphastrea 1 metagenome | ecosystem: Host-associated > Invertebrates > Cnidaria > Coral ...
ATACTCAACATCACATAGCAAACCCCCTCACAGGTCATGTACCCTCTTCATGAAGGCCCTTAGCTCTGACCCCTCCTAGGGAGGGTCGGGGACGTCGTGGGGACATACCTTGGAGCCTTAGGGATATACAATTCTACGTGATCCATTGTGCTACGAGTAAGATAAAGAGTCTGTCTTTGAAGCATTTGAAGCATATCGGCATGTCTGTACCACTATTCTTGTTGGTAGCAAGATTGCGGTCATCCACATATACGAACACTATGATACAGATTCCCTCAGAACCCCACTAAGGATCTCACAACCACCTTCAATAGCTGTTCTTGAAACACACTAAACCCAACAAGTTCCAAAGCAAATCAGGAATGTGGCTATGACATGCCATGGTCCACCATTTCTCACAAGTTCCAAAAGCTGCATCCCTTGGGCTTATTCCGAGTGGCGCAGGCAGCGACCGCGATCTTCAGACTCAAAGTCGTTGGCTGCACGGTGGCCTTCGGCATGGCAGAAAAGAATCCCAGAGCCTTGTGCCACAACGAAGCTTTCTCGCAGGAACCTGGGTGAGAACGCGGAGCAACTGGTGGAACTGGTTGATGGGATCAAGGGAAAAACTGAAATCTGTTTTTGTGGAGTCCTGTAAATTAAATCTGAGATCTGTTGCAAGTAATGTCATTACCGTGACTATGACTATGCCAAGTGGATCCAAGTGGAATATCTTGGGAACCTTTCTTCCCAGTTGCATGGCAGTAGAGATTCTGACGGCATGTTGAACTGGACTGCCCAGCAGAGAACCAAACGCTGAAACTCTACAATCTCTACAGCAGAGTCGCTGGAATACCTCATGTTCATGCTTAAACCATCTTAAACCCCCAGTATCTTCGGTTGGTAAACCTGGTAAACCCCCTTTTTTTCATCACAGTGATGGCTGGTAAAACCATTCCCATGGCGTCTGTTTTCATGGTGTACCCCAAATCTGGATGTTTCAACTGCCATGAGCTGCCACCAAGCCACTCATTGTAGCACAAAAGCTCACGATGTCGGGTTGGATAGCCACCAAGGGCATCAGGTGAAACAAGTCCAGGACCTGGTCAGACCGGACTCGATGCTTGGGCCATCAGATGCTGTGGTCATTCAATGGAAATCGGGGCAAAACATGTGTAGCATCAACACCTTTGCCACCCAAAAAACTTGCGATGAACATCTTTTCGGTCCGTACTGTAAGTTTGATTATTTGGGAACTAGGTATAACGGTATAACATGTATTGAAATATACTCTATAGAAGGAAATATACCCTCTGGTAATTTAACATAGTTATTGAAAATCACCATTTTTAATGGGAAAATCCACTATTTCACAGGCCATTTTCAATAGCAAACTGTTGACATAACCAGAGGGTAAGTACTTTACATCATACTCAGCTGGCTCGGATGCCTGCGACCATTGTTGCAGCTTCTCGCATGCACTCAAGGATGCGTTGAAGCTGACAATGTCCGGCAAGACCTGTCCCATTGTCACAACGAACTTTGAGGGCAATGGGAGAAAAAAAGACTGTTAGTAAACTACAAATAGAACTCAGATTGGTTTTATAACTTGTTTATAAGGGGAGATCAAAAACAGCTGATCATGGTCACTTCCAAGTGACAAGTTGAAAGCTGCTTGGCACCCCGATCACCCTGCCGACAAGAGTCTGATTATGCCGATTTTAATGGCCAAAAGTCTATTCTCATGAGCGCATTTCTTCAAGAAACAGATCTAATAGCTATTTCATTCTACTTCTTCACCAATGACATATCTAACATCTGGTTCTTTAACATAGCCATGGAAATTCCCTTATAAATGGAGGTGTTAAGGGGAAAAACATCTATAAATGCGCTATTTTCCATGGCTATGTTAAATAACCAGAGGGTATGTCATTCTACTTCATCACATTTCATGATGCCTTTAGCTGCTCCACTGTCTGTCACACCGCTGTCACACCTTGGCTCTTGGCATTTCTGCAAGCAAGAACTCCAGTGCCTCCGCCCAACTCCCGGCTTTCCTGGGCGACACTAATTGGATGCAGCATCACTGGGCGACGTGGAACCACGTCCAGCAGATGTTGTCCTTGAAATGATGAAGCCGTGCGATTTGGGTTCTTGTAATGAGGTCCTGTCAGCGAAGCAAATCATACTCCCTCAAACATCAGTGGCTGTGCAAATGTCCTTCTCAATTCTCAACGTTTCTGTAGACTGTAGCCTTCAGCTTCCAAATCCGTGGTGAATCACAAACCAAGATTCTCACATGCGCTGATGGTTGTGTTGAAACAAATCAGGTTCGGTCGCAACTTGGAGTCACAGAGAGCTCGAAAGCATTGGAACGCCAGCTGCCACTCCGAAGCTTTCTCGAAAGAACTGATGGCTGCACTGTAGCTAATCACATCTGGTTGCACGGAGACCTGGGCAAACTATGGCAAACTATGACTTTGAAGCACTTGCTGGACTTATTTCGGTCACATGTCCCTGAAAAGATTGCATGAAAGTTGGGTACTGAAGAACAACATAGGTCCTGTGGACTTGTCAGATTCCATTCAAACCTCTCAGTAGTGATTGGCCAATGCAATTCTTGATGACACAGCTGTCGACAGAGCAGGCTTCTCATCCTACTGTCATCAGTCCATCAACGTTGCTCCTATTTTTTGTGCCTTGTACCGCTTATCAAAACAATCAATCGCCAAATGCCCTTTATGTGTACTATGACATTGCCATCATCAAATAAGAAAGATTGATATGTGACTGTGTGACAATATCTGGGTCAAAGGACTCTTGGTGATCACCAAATCATCAATCCTTCATTTCACATGAAAGGCTCCGTATCAACCCTTGTTCCTTACAGCAATCCTTGTTCGTGAAATTTCAAGATTCAATGCTTACATACATTTACTCAATATTGTTGAATCCTATGTTGATGATTAAATTTAAACGGCTTAAAACAGCCAAACCCTATATATATATATTTTAATGAGTTCATCCTGGATTTTTTCTTGACCCACCGTTGCCCTTCATACCATGCCCCTGTGTCGACTAACGGCCTGCGACATCATCCGGAAGAGCTGCAAGGCTTCACTCCAGCGCTGACCCTTCTCGCAACAACTCATTGCCTGGCTGAGTCTTGGAGCACTGCTGGATCCGGTCTGACTGTTTAGAATTATGTGTTTCATGTAACATGTATATAGCCTGCATAGCATCTATGAAGCAACATGTTTAAAGAAACAGTTTGAACCACTACAACGAAGATCATCTTTTTGAGCGAAAAAAAACACATCCATAACATTTGCAGTCAAGGTATATATGTTTTTTCTTGAGAGATCACAGTCAATCAACCTCATTTGGCTGACTAGAAGGAACAAGAAACTGGGGAGTTTCGGTTTCAGTGCTTCGAATATGGGATATGCCCACATCATTGTCACTTTGAGGAGCGGGAAAGATGTAGTTTTTGGGGCTCCCAAAAGCACTCGAACTGAAATGGTTCAAACCCCAGCCCCGAGATGTTTGTAGAAGGAAATCCGCCCTTCAGTTTGGCCACTCCATGTCATTTCACTCAGGCAACTGTGGTGTCCACCAAAATCAACTTGCTGAGGACGGTTGATCACATGTTCTTTGTCAAAATGGCCATTTTAGGCTACCCACCATTCCTAAACACACCCAAAGCAATTTCGGAAACGCAACACTCTAATTTTTCAGCAGCTCATCTCTAAACAGGTTCGAGTTTCGGCATTGAAGCTGATGATGTCCGGCTGGTCGGTTGCAGGTATGGCATGAAACAGGAGCAAACCCTGCTGCCAGCGTTCCCCTTTCCTCAGCACAGGGCATTCCGAAACTGCGGCTGTGGTATCAACTTTCCAATCATATGAAACATCACAACCATCTCGTCCCTGGATTTACTGATGCTGTTTTTGTTATGTACACATCAGGTGCGCACAAAAAAGATGCCCCGGAGATGGTTCATAGATGGCGCCAAGGCCTGAAGTCTCACCCAAAGCCTGAAGCCACCTCCCAAACATTCACAAAAAAAACGTGCCAAGGACTGATGGTTCTTTCACCATGTTCATATGCTATATATTTCTATATCATATATATTCATATATCATGCAGGTTGCATATCATTGGTAATTACAACACCTCCACATCTCCACCCTTTGCCATCCCTTGGTCATACTCCAGCCTACCAGTGCATGGTAGACCCGAGATACCGTTTGAACCTACCCTCATGTTTTTTTGCTAGTCCTTCATGGGATATCTTCAATTCCCCAATCAAAATGGCCCTAAAATCCCAAAGTGCTTTTGATAAGATCGTCCAAGTCATGACCAAATCATATCAAAACCACTTATGAGAAATGTAATGACTGTTGGTTGTTCATATCATACCAAAATGACTTATGGTTATTCATATGAAACCCAATGCATCAATAACCTGGATGTAATTCAAGGCACCCAAATCATGGGCTTATCAGCCCTTCCCCACATGAGTCACTAAAAATATGCAGCCCTATCCAATCCCATCTCTGCTGGTGGATTGGTAGTTATCACTATGCAACGGGTTACACTAATCCCAGTTGATCAGGTAGGCAAAGGAAAACACATTCTTTCAAAAAAAGAACACCAACATTAAAGCTGTTTCTTTGATCAATCAACCAACATGTATCACTTGTACCATATGTTTATTTTTCATAAGAAAGGAACCGTGCGTAATTACTTCCAATCAACCAACATTTACATCAGTTTCCAATACGTTTGATATGATATCCCCATATAAGAAATTGTCGCTTCAAACGCGTTTCAAACACACTTCAAACGTTGGTGTTCACTCCCCATTTCGCTCCACACCGTTGCAGCCCTCGCGTCTCAAAGGAACTGATCATGGCGTTGAAGGACACCAGCGTTGGCTGCAGTCCCCGCCTCTGCATGGACTGGAAGAGCTGCATTGCCTGGACATAGGACGTCTGTGAAAAGAAGCACTGATTTAAGTATAGAACATAATAACATACAATATAAAAACAATATGTAATAGAATGACATATAATACAATATAATACTCCATAATGTGAATATATATAATATACTATAATCTAAACAAATACAACATAATATAGTACTATATAATATGTATATAATGTAAATAATATAGTATACAGTAAATTACAATACAATATAATATGATAAAATTCATACAATAAAATGAATATGACAACACACAAAACATGTAGCATAAGCTAATATGTAAGAAACCAGTACTGCCAGCACTATAATGTATTGCAAATAATAATGTATACGATATATGATTCTTCAAATCCGGGATATGAAATGATATGAACATTTGTTTTTTTTTTAAAAAAAAACTCATATTTGTAGGATGAAATTTCAGGATGTTTGATTCAATGGGTTGGTTTAAGGGAAATTTGAAACCGGAAACCATGTTTTTTTTCCCACCAAATATGGGTTTAGTTTTTCCTGTAGATTTTCCCTTAAACCAATCCAATGTTTGATGTGTTCATCACCAACGGTTGCCAATCTCCATTCTCGTCCACTTGGCGACCAAAATTCATGGGACTGTGGCCGCGTGGCCGCGGCCTGCTGCCATTGGCCGCCCTTCTCGAGGGAACTGATGGTGGCATTGAAACCTGAAGCGCAAAGTCATATGTACCTGATAGTAATCTATAGTAGACCATTTACTAGAGATGTCCTTAGGTGATATTTACTATAGTATAACACTTACTAGTTACACTAGTATACCATTTACATCCATTTACCATTCCTATCATACGTACCTGATAGTGATGTCCTTTTACTAGAGAGCCGCTTAGTATACCATTTATCATCATTTACGCACTAGTTCTGCAATTTGGGGTTACGCCCCTACCTCTATGTCTGAGTTTTGGTCCGTAGGTTCCAAAATCAAAACGGCACTGGTATGGTATCCTAGACCACTCGCTGGCATAGCGATCGATCGCCAATTGGATTGGTTGGTTCATCTGGCTTGGCTTGGCCTTCCAAGATTGGGCCATCAACATCATCAACTGGGGTTGAGCCAATCAATAGATTGTTTGGCCCCGGCAGTCGATTTGATTGATGGTCCCACACCGCTTGGAGAATATCGGCAAAAAAACAGCCCTACAGTTACAGTAAACGCGGCCATGGAAAATGGCCATGTTGAACAGGCAAATTATCCAACTAAATGGGCCATGTTCATCCATGTTCCACAGCTACGTTCTCCATGACCAGAGGGTAATCGGCATGATCGACATTAAGGATCCAGGAGCAGCTGGTCATACTTCGTAAAATCATCTTGGGAGCACCGTAATTATCTGTGAGGTTCCATGCTAAACTATGATTATTAAATTCAGAATTTATCTACCTATATCTAACTATTGACTATGGTTATCATATCCCATGAAAAAACTATGGTTAGGATGTCCCCTTCACGATCCAACCAAGCAGCTGACCACACTGTGCTGCACCTCGCGGTCAGCGCTGGCGAAGAGATCAACAGCTCGTTGCCAGTGGCTGCTGCGGCCGCAGGCTGTGATGGCAGAGATGAAACCTGGGCAACGGCTGGGTCAGGACCCAATAGAATCCCTGGAGCCACATCTGAAATGCTGGTTTTATATGGTTTCATCATCGATTTCATGAGCATTTAACTAGGGAAAATGAGGATATACTGAGTATGATATACTGGGATATAAGAGGATTCGTCAGCAATTTGAGGCCTGGCCTCAGTCGTACTTGAAACATCTAATAGTGAGTTAAAACACATCTCAACACGCATCATGTACTATATACTACCGGAATAGTTTTGGCTTAAATAGGCATCATGGTATCTTTCAACTTATGAAAGGGGCCTAAATTTGCTGCCGATCTCTCTTTCGGTATCCTTTGAAGTTCGCAAAATGCCATGTGCAATGTGGGGTCTGCACATAGGGTACCCCAAAATCCCAGGGTTCAGGGGTTCAGCATCATTTTTTTCCTGAAATCATTAAAAAATGGTGTCTTAAAATGGGAGGACCCAAGTCAAACCATGGGTTTCAATACCAAAAAAATGGTCGAAATTTCGGATGATTTGGGGTACACCTAGGACCCATTTGCGCCGTATACGAACCCCATGTTCCGCCCAGGAACTGAGAAGGTTTGGCTGAAGCACTGCTTGTCCTGCCATGCGATTCAGATTCCCAGAATAGGTTTCATGGTATTTCATGTGTATTTCTCTGCAAAATGGTGCCCATAGTTACTATAGTTTGCTAAGTTGGTGAAAATAAATGTATAAATACCTGGTACTGTAAAAGGACGTACGGTTAATGAATGTTTAGATATATCATGAATTATCATGATATATCCTGGGGCATTAAACCAATTTAGCAACCTTGGGCCCCACATTTTGTGGGATCTGCCTGGAATCAGCCCAACTTCGGCCCAGTGGCCCATTCGCTGCAAGAACTTCAAGACCTGCTGCCATTGCTCAGCTTCTTGACATGCATTCATCACCTCGGCACAGGGTCCTTCACACTGGTTTGGAAAAACTCCAAGACTGGCTAGTTCAAATGGACCGCCACGCAAATATATCACATCCTCCAAACGCCCTTTGTGAGACACAGTCTGCCATACTTCCGGGAAATCCACAGTAATATTCATGGTTAGCACGGATCCGTATCAACACCAAATGTTTGTTGTTCTTCCCTATAGTTTTCTAATGTTTGCATATGATGAGACTTAAAACCCATCTAAATCCCAAATTTTCGATGGTTATTCCACACGTTCAACCTCAAAAATGGTTATATGAACCTTCATTGTCATTATATATTACACATAATATATCTATATATATATTCTAATAAATAAATATATATATATATATATTATATATATATGTATATATATATATTTTTTTTTTTCATGATAGTTCCACTAAATCGGATGATCTGTCCATCTGTCCATCCCAGGTCCAGGCCACCGCGTTGGCGCACACCACGTCCCTCCGGACGCTCCGCAGGGCCATCAAGTCGTACAACAGCAGCGCAAACCGCCAGTGCCGGCCACGCTGGGAGCAGCTGATGGCGACCTGCGCTGGGATTTTCCGTCGAATTCATGGAATTCAAAAGGGATTTATATGGAATCTATACGGGAACAACTAACTAACTAACTAGCTAGCTAGCTAGCTAGCTAACTAACTAACTAAATGACTAACTAGTAACTAAGTAAATAAATTATAATATATATATATATTATATGATATGATATATGTATTATTATAGGGTTACATATATGTATATATATATATGTATAGGGATATATAGGGGTTAAGACCAGCAGAAATAGTCAAAAAATGGAATGCAACGGGGAAAGCAGGGAGTCACATCAAAGACGCAGGAATTCAACTAATTACAGTACGAATGGCCTTTAAAGATTGTAGGAGTGTGGGATGTTTTCAGTATTTGTATGGCAGATTTCAACCACCAAGAACCAATTTAGTATTAATGAACCATAATGAACCACATATTTAAATGCTATCACACCTTATTAACAATCTTTTGAGAGGATTCATTTGTCCAAAGACTTGTGGTAGCATTAAAAATCACAAGAAATACAACTTGCCTAGTCCTGGTGGCATTGGTCAATTCATTCATGAAAAACACAACTGGGGGGATGCCTGCTTAATGGTTCGTTGGAGGGACATGTTGCAAGAAACCATCAGGAAAACATCCAGGAAACTACCAATTCTTACTATCAAAATGATATAGAAAGTTACGTAAGCATGGAACTTCCTGGAACTAATTCTGAGAGACACACCTTGACGCAGCAACAAATCACAACCATGCGTTTTCAAAAAACAGGAAACAACTCCTTGAATGGGTTCAATACAGGTTTCAAGATGCACAGAGTTAGGAAACAATGAGAGACAACAAGCGGCCTGGAGGTCTGGCTAAGCCTTTCATTTTTTCATCTTCGGATGGTGATCTTTCCAGATGGTCTTGGATTTCAACTTCCCTTTGTCTTGTTGTGTAAGCTGAAGGGAACAAATCGGCAATCCTTGAGGTCCTTAGAGCAAAACACGGTAGATTATCATCAACATAGGATAGATGAGCCGTTTACTTTTACCATCAACCTGGGCAAATTACTATATTAAAATTGAATAAACCATTTTTGTTGGGAGAAGTATCCCTACTAACCAGGATTTATATATTTATAGTGACCCTTTTGAGAGGTTTCAAGCAGTATCACTTCCACAAATATTCAGTTACGTCCCCATGATGCCATTTAATATCCCCATAACTGCATGTAATTGCTGGTTTCTCTCCCCAACATTTTTTTGGTCGAAAATCACCGTGTTTCATGTTCAAATCACTCCCTATTTGCCGGTGAAATCACCATGTTCAACGCCCAAATTGCTACTTAACTCTCAACTTTAGCTGGATCAATCTGTGATACATCCATATGTTTCCGGAATCCACCATTTTCCGCAGGAAATCCACCATTTTTGACCATTTTTCCACGCAACGCCATGACGCAAGGCCGTCCCGGATATATAGGTCCCAGGGACGCTGTAGCTGACCACATCCGCTGCGGACCGCATCGTCAGCTGGGCGAAGAGGTTGAGGCCCCGCTGCCATTGGCTGCCCAGCTGCAAGGCACTCATGGTGGAGTTGAAACTGATGACCTGAAACGCTTTCGATGGATGATCTCGTCGTTTAAGTACTGTGATATATATATAATAAATCACATAGATAGATAGATAGATAGATAGATAGATCGATAGATAGATCGATAGATAGATAGATAAATAGATAGATAGATAGATAGCAGTAGGTAGAATATAGATAGGTAGATAGGTAGATAGATAGATAGGTAGATAGATAGACAGATAGATAGATCGATCGATTTATCGATCGATAGATAGATACATAGATAGATCGATCGATCGATAGATAGATGGATAGATATATCATACATGTATATAGAACATTGGAACATGATGTACATTGATGTACTATGTATATATGGACAATGATAGACTATGTATATATATATACACCCATATATAATGTATCATATGTATCATCATGTTATGATGCTGAAGCCACAGACTGGTACAAGTGAGCCAAAAATGGGGTTCTACCTATGGTTGCTGGTCAATTCCTCATGCAGCAACCATGACTGGTGCTTGTCAGGGAAGTTCCCCTTGGGAGTTCTTGGGATCTATGAAGAATTCCTTCCGTGATTCCGTGATGTCTGTGTTTGAGACGCACATCCGCCAAAAATGGGTGTTGGTGAATACATATTCTAGGCAAATGTTGAGAATTGCCCACAGCCCCAGTCATCAACCATCGATCTAAGATGATCTAATACAACCATCAACGGTGTCAGCTATGGATTTCTCATGCCCTGACTATTGGGACATTTTGAGGGTGAAGTCCCATTTGCTTGTTGATCAAATCCATATCATTCCAATGAACTTCTGCAAGAGGTTCCCCACTTTTTTCTTCAACAGATTCAACCCTCCATCTCTGCTGGTGAAAAACTCCACAAAATCACCTGCCAACTTTTTATGCGCATACCAGTGAGGAAGTAGTCTGAAACCAATGCATACATACACACACATATATATATATATATATATCTATTATACAACTGCGATATCGCATATTGTTCCTTTTGCCACGGATTTCACCCCCCTGGCGACAAGTTAAAGACCTCCCAAAAAAAGCGCGGTTTGGAAAGGGATTTTAATGATTTACACATATTTGGGACCATGAAATCCATGGAATGGGGATGTTGAATAGAGGGGTGGGATTATTCCTGGGATGCATCTCCATCACCTCCCAGTTCCGATGGCTTAACACAATTACCAGAGCGTATACTTTTTGTTGGTAAATCCCTAGGAATCACCATTGCCATTAGATTTCATTGAACATCTATTTATCCCATAAATATTCAATCTCGTGACTATCCCAAGAAAATCGCATGAAATCACCATATCCCATTAATCCATCTACAGTTAAATCGTTCAATCCCATTAAAACATAAATTCCATACAAATCATTAATCCTATAATCACCATGAATCTGAATACTCCATAAATCCCATTAAACCTCCATTTATCATTTATTCCATGAATATCGAACGAAAATCCCATTAAATCACCACAATTCGCCCATTGCCACGCCACATCCTGCTGCACTTCTGCCACTGCCATGGCCGTGAAAAGCTCAAGCGCTCGCTCCCAAGGCGTCGATCCATCGCCGGCAAAGGCGCTGATGGTCGAGTTAAAGCCTGGTGGCCGTGGAAACCCATAGTGAAACTAGTGAAACCATGGTTGTTTCAATACTCAAATGGTTTTCTTACTCGTTCATGACTTGGGGGTACCTGAATCTTAGGAAAATCATCATTCACCCACGAGTAAAGTAGCATAACTATGAAAAAGAACATGTTGAAGTTCCGCAAATCATCGAACTAAATTGCCGTTTTCAAAAGCCATGTCAAATTGCAGGAAGGGAAGTCACAAAAAATAAGAATTAACTAGAAAAGAAGGGGAAGAGTATGAAGAACATGTCGATTAACAATCGAACGAAAGGGTCATAACAATTCCAATTCTGGGCCATCATGTTGTAAGAATCTAATGACCATAGTCAAGAAAGATATAGGCCTGGGAACGCCTGGGTGCAGGGCCTATCTAAGAATCATTGCCCACAACATGAGAATTAGATAGGAAGAATGGACACATCATGGGAGAATTGAGGATTGACAATTGAACAACTGGGATTTAGCTGGGTAATAATCAGAGATAATAGGTGATAATAGAATATAATGTGATGCAATGGCAATATAGGAAGGATGTGGGGCTGAGGCAAAATTACACTGTTCTGACCCTCTGAAATGGTTGTCTACCATCAAACGTGGTTCATTTTGAACCGGCAGCATTGGGTTTTTCGTCATTGAAGGGTTTGACCAGAAATGTTGAGAACGATGCGTGAAAAAAAACTATTTCAGTAATGATAACGATGATATTCATTGGAATTGGAGGTACAGTATCCTATGTTCAAGTAAAACCATGTGCGAGACCCACCCTTCTCCCTATCCATGTCTCCAAATGGACATTTGAGATGGCCAACATATGAAGGGTTGGTATTTGATGACCCAAGAAGAACTGCTAGGATGGGATGTCGGCTAAAGTGATGGATGGAGAGTGACTGTTGTATATTCCGAATATAATCCCACTAAAGGAATATCAAACCTGGATTAATAAGGCTATATGTTTCCTCCAAGCATTGTAAATATAATATATCATCAAGTTTCCAACACTTTAGCATTACTTAGTATATTTCATTAATTTATATAATTCAAGTATCAGTAATAACATCCCTGGATTGATAAACAGTGTTGCAAAAATGATTCCCAATTAACAGCTCAGGGAGGGTTGCCATTGCCGGAGCTGGGACACATCCATTCGGTCTAAATCTCCAACATCTGGACATTGGATGTAGTGGAAATATGGTGAAAGTAGTGGGAGAACATTCCCTTACAATAATTTAGTACCCATAGGATCCATGGTGCTGGTATATATGCTAACATTGGGGGTATATTGAAGGTAAATGTTACCATATATAGCATACATGGATCCTATGGGGTAAACTATAAATTCACGAATTCGTGGTTTCTGGGTGTACAAGATTAGGGAGAAGGGATTCCAACTCCAAACCACCACTGGCGGTGGGGTGATGCTAAACATATACAGTCGGCATTGTAGATACTGTACATCAAATGCCTACAACATCCGACAACACTCTTAGGTCCGAAATTGGGACACTCACCAAGCCAAGAACGCTGCCCAGAAACTAAACTCATCTGGCCGAAGCTGAGCTGTAGCTATAGTGTCAAACAAGAGCAATGCTTGCCTGATCGGCACTGATCTTCAGGCACTGTCGATACTCAATGAACCTACCACCCCGGTGCAAGCCATATATAGGGGTATTATAACTATTCTCTCGATTTCCAACCCCAAGCAAAAACCGTACATTTGGATCTCCACTGGTGTATTCCTCGCTGCAGCTATTACTATCACTATGAACTAATTACATATTCGCTCACCTAGAATACGTATAGCTAGTCAGCCACGTTTGCCACAGCTGAGCAAGTATCTAAGCAAAGCCGACAACCTCATTTCCAAAAAAAAAATGTGGCTGAAACAAACGGAACCAGCTGCTGCCACTCATTGCCCTTGTCGCACGCTGCAATGGCCGCATTGAAGCTTATAACCTTGGTGAAGCATTCCAGAACACACACATTGTACATCATGGATATTCTTGGGTATTGTGGCCCACTTCATCTTGTCGATGCTGTTAAACATGCTTAAACTATATCCAAATACTTATTCTTATACCACCATACATGTCCCTCTGTTTGTTGGCCTTCAACCAAAAACAGATGACGTCATGATGGCTCCACTTCCCAATCTGCAATGAATGACCTGCAGGTTATGACTGATACAACTACCATCTGGTTATGACATTCACAGTTTGCCATGGAAAGATCCACCCAGCTATTGATAGGTAAACCATCTATTTCGATTAGGGCCATTTTCCATGGCTATGTTAAATAACCAGAGGGTAATTTTATACATATATATATATCAAACTGATGACAAATACATCACAGTCATACAAGCCAATGAATAGCTATCAACTATCAACGGACTTCAGGCGGATGCTATGATAAACACATATGACATCCCCCTTAATCCCTTGTGGTGAAGTAATCATCTGGTGTGGGATATACCTTGATATCTATTTATCTCTGCATCTAGATATAAATGTGTATACCCTCTGGTAAACTAACATAGCTATTGAAAATCACTATCTTTAATAGGTAAATCAACTATAACTGGGCCATTTTCCATAGCTATGTCAAATTACCAGAGGGTATATATATATTATATATATATATCAAATTTTCAGATGTATATTGTATCTGTTTCTACTGTAAATATCAACCTTGCAAGCTATTCACATCATCCCAGCTCTTCTCCACGAAACATTCGGCCGCACTTCCGCCGTGGGCATCGCTTCTAAGAGCCCCAGTGCCAGTGGCCACTGCACCCCGTCAGCGGCGCAACTGATGGCAGCGTTGAAACTGAAAACGTTGGGTTTCAGCGCGACCACCTGCGCACACGACGTAAACCAGCCTGGTGTGTGTTATCATGGTGACAGGTGGGAGCATCCTCAGAAACTCTGGTTCTCCCATGATTTTTCTTTGTGGTTTCCCATGAAATTTGAATACTTTTCATGGGTTTCCTATGTTTTTTTGGCTGAAACCAATCCAACGATGCCAAGATCTCGTTCTGAAACAGAGAAGAAACGCTGAAAATCTCATTGCTCAATGTTGCGCCTCCCCATACCTTCTGTGTTCTACCTCTTATGGCCAAGCTTGGATACCCTACACTTATTGTTTTCTTGATGTTTAGCTGCTTTGGTAAAATTTGGTATATATAATTTGGTATCTTTCGCCATGTATGGTACACTGAAGCTACAATACCATCCAAGGCCGACCCAGGGGGCAGGTTGATGGTTAGGTTGTCCTGCAAAATTGACAATGAAATGGTAGATCATGGTAGATCCATGTGCAAGAACCTCATTGCCGCTTCCAAATTTGACGCTCCCACCATGGCTTTACTAAGCTCAGCAACTTGCATGGCACCGAAGAAGCAAAGAGCCACTTGCCAATGTGCACCTCTTCCTCAGCAGGTGGGTCGTCCGACCAGCTCCAGCTGCCAGCCACGATGTGGATCGAAATCTCATGACGAAAACCCTAGGGTCAACATACCAAAAGATGTGGAAAACCCAGGGTTCCCCCAAGAAAATACTCTACAAATGATTGATTTTCCACATCTATGTTAGTTTACCATGCGTAACCAGTGCACATTCAAACATGACGAAATCATTGTGCTTCCAAACAGGTCTTGAATGTTGACCCCACATTGAATTGTCTGAAAAGTGAGCACCCCGAAAGCCACTGGTCAATCATCATCCTATCCAATTTCTGCAGGATATACACCGTTTTCAATCGAACCCACCATACAAACACTTTCTGGTTTCATGTCACCACCACCACACAAGGCAAGGTTCTGCATGAGCTGATCGCAGCCGTGTAACCTTGGTAGAGCCCAGTGGGAAGGTACTGGGTGTTCACACCCTTACCGTAGCCTAAACGTAGTATTTTTTACCGACTGCGAGCTTCAAACCCAACACATATAAGTTAGTGTATGACTCTCTATCTGTATATTTATATATTTATATATATATAGGTATATATATCTATATCTATATATATATATATATAATATGCATATTTAAAATACTATATTAGGTTATATTGTTTATATTATATTATTTTATCTTATTTTACTTTACTGCATGATATGGAGGAATTTAGGCCTGTCTTGAGACACGTGCGATATTTCGATCAAACAGCGCTACGCCAAAGGACTGAAAACGTTCGGGTGAACCAATAGGCCAGGCATAGCTTCCAGAAGCCTGGGAGGTGCCAACGGCTGGAAAATTCCGGTAGGTACCCTCTGGTAATTTAACATAACTATGGAAAATCACCATAGAAATAGAGAATGGTGATTTTCCATAGTTATGTAACAAATTACCAGAGGGTATATAAACCCTCATGGATTGATGTCGCCGGATCCCCAAAGAAAAAGAGCCCTCAATGGATTCCTCATTTCTGGTGGAATTCCCAGTGGAAAAATAACAAATCGCCTACTAAGCAAACTCGTGACAACTGTATTCTCAACCATCACTCATCAAGGATATCAAATCACCTTTCCGACATATCCGCAGATTGCTGTTGACACACGACCATATGAAGATCTCATAAAATGGTGCTACCCTCAAATCATCCGGTCATTGGATCATTTTAGTGTTGAAACAGCCATGGTTTTCCGTGGGGATCCTTTTTTCAGACACCACTTTAATTAAGACAACCCCATATTTAGATTCGTGAGAATATCCCACTGTTAATCCCATAGATATTTGCTTATTTAAGTGATCATCACAGCCATTCATAGTTTTTTTTTTTCTACGGAGACAGGACGGAACACGACAGGAAGTTTATTGTGAAAAATCCCCATGAACCAATCACTGGTGCTTAGTAGGATGAGAAATGATCTACCCTCTGGTAATGACTAACATAGCTATTGAAGCCATGGCCCATGTAGTTCGTTGATTTACCTATTATTTTGATGGTGATTTTCCAGTTCGCAAACTGTTAGTTTACCAGAGGGGATCTATAATAATAACCATTAACCATCATCCCATTCCCTCATTCCCTACTAAGCACCAGCAAGATCAAGGCAACCAATCACTAAAGTTTTGTTAGTAACATTATTAACAAACACTATGGTCAATGAGGACATGCCATTGTCGATTGGTTAGTAGTTGACGGTTAAATCCCCACCAACCAACCAACAACGGAACACATTATATATGGAAGATATGGAAAGTGTCGGTTTTACTGTCCCAAAACATGATTTTCCGTTAGCAAAGTAAGGGATTTAACATATATTTAGAATGGATTTAAGCATGAAACATCCATCCAAAACATGATTTTACCATGAAAACATAGGGGGGTTAGATGGATTTAACAATATTTAACCAATTTAAATGGGTTTAACCATGAAAAAATAGGGATTTAGATGGATTTAACCATGAAACATGGTGGTTAAATACCACGTTTCACTCTCCCCTGCGCCACGGCACTGGCAAATGTCTTGCCACACCGAGCTCCGGCCCAAAGAGGAGATGTTCACGCTGCAGCTGCCTCGCTGTCGTCGTTGTTGTTCAATGGGGATTTCATCCACAAAACTGGGTCTGTAACTAACATCAACCCTCTGGTGATGACTAACATAGCTGCCATAGCTATTGAAAATGACCATTTATAGTGGATTTTCCCATTAATCATGGTGATTTTCCATAGCTATGTTAGTTTACCAGAGGGAAACTGATTTAATCCTATAAAGTAGGGTTAACATGGGCGAAGTTTGGGGCTCAACCCCCAACCATGAGGATGTCATCAACAAAAACTATAGATTTAACCAGCAGAAACTGCGAATCTAAGCGGCAACCTAGAAGAACTATATGGACTTCATCGATTCTCTCCTTGTTTGCTGAAAGAGGTGGACATAGCTGGCAAGTCTTGATAAACTGATTTTGGATAATGAACATGCAATATTGGAGGAACATAAGGACACGTATAATATTGGGATTGAGCCAGCAAAAAAACGTGGATCAAACATGTGGATAATACTGAATTACTTGGATTTAAGCATTGAACATGTGGATGTCACTTCAGAATGGTGGTAAAAAATGGCCCATGCTCCACATGGAGCTAGGGATATCATCCACCTTTCAACCAGCAAAAGCTATCAACAAATGAGACATGTACCATCTGGTTATGACTAACATAGCCATGGAAAATCACCATTTTTAATAGGTACACCATCTATCTCTATGGGCCATTTTCCATGGCTATGTTAAATAGCCAAAGGGTAAAGTAAAAACAGTGAGACCTAGACCAAATTTATCCAATGAGATCATCAAATATCATGTGCATGTTATTAATAGGCTTGTATTACACACACAAGAAACAAAACACTGGGAAATGACCACTTCCCGCGAGCATTGCTCATCTACTGGCGAGGTGCGAGAATCCACCTTTCCATCCTCAGCTTTCCAGGTTGGAGTGGAGACAAGAATTCACCTAGATCGTGAAGCTTCCCAACAAATAGTCTTCAACATCCATCAGAAGACTGCTGAAAGATTATTCGTTTTTTTTCAACACATGCAAATCAATTTATGTCAACTGACATCCTAAGAACATGGTCAATGTTGGAGTAAATCATTTTTATTGCACAACTTATAAACCATGAAGCTAGGGCCATGTTGCCTCACATGTTTTGGCAGGATTATCGGCACACCTGGTGAGCACACCTAGGATCTTGCACGTGCCCAGGAAACCCTCTCGTAAACGAACTGCAATGGAAACCATGTCCCATTTAGTTCGCTGATCTAGCCATATATATATATATACGGTAACTAAATATACGAACTGGTATTTCATACTACCTCCGGGCCTCGCGGTCTGGCCCGCCCTCCACATATTTAAATGTCGTTACCGTATATATATATATATATATTGCTGTAAGATTGTGATTTTCCACAGCTATGTTGGTTTACCAAAAAGTAAAAAGCAAACCTGGTTTTTCCTTCAAGCACATGCCAACATTCTCACTAGCTGTGGCTGTCGAAGTGACTGTGACTGGCACATCCATTCTAGATATTCCACTGGATGCATCCCATATGTTGACCGATTTGTATCCAGTGGCCACAATCAACAATCACATAAATATGCATATATACATCATATATATATATATTGTCTTTTTTGAAAAAAAATAAGTATATATATAAATGAAAAATAAATAAATAGAAACATATATACAAATAAATACATAAATAAATCATATATATATATATATATATATCCGTCCGGGGGGATTAGTGGACGTTAGTTCAAGGGTGAAAGTGCGTTTCGTGCTGGCAGGGTCTTGCAAAATGACGTCGAACCCCTCTTCAAAAATCCATTGATTTATGATGCTTTCTTTTCAAAAGTCGTGGTTTTTATCACGTTTTTATGTTTCTTCGTTTTTCTTGTTTTCTGTTGCTCCATTTTTTTGGCGAAGGCCTTTTCATCCGAATGCGTCAGCATAAAGTCTTTTGCCAGTTGCTTGAAACAAGTCTTGCCTTTGTACAAATCGCCATTGCCATTGCCTCACGTATAGTAACAATTGTGGATTATTCTTGTGTCCTTTGATTGTAGAGGATAAAGTGCAAGGAAATTGGTCCTTGACAAGACGTAACCCATATCTGTTGACGTAACATGTAACATCTTTCTATGAGAACGCAAAGTCCATAGCGTATCATGTAGTATCTTTCTATGTCAACACATATTCCATAACATAACGCGTCACATGTGCGTAGTTCAACACAAATCACATGACGTAACATGTCATATGCGTGTAGTTCGACACAAATTCCATCACGTACCATGTCACATCTTTCTGTCAACAGACAATTCCAGAAAATAACATGTCACATGTGTGTAGTTCAACACAAATCCCATGACCTAACATGTCACATGTGTGTAGTTCAACACAAATCCCATGACCTAACATGTCACATGTGTGTAGTTCAACACAAATTCCATGACGTAACATGTTTCATGTATATATGTCAATGCTTTCCAAAATGCATCCGTATCTGTTTAATGTATACTTGAACGTCATTGCGCCCCCCCTCTCACTCCCTCCCCAAAATCCCACGTCAAAAATGCGTGAAAAATGGGTCCGGTAAATTCCCCGCTAGCAAATATATGTATATATATTTATATATATATATATATTTAATGTATGGTATGGTATGGTATGGTATGTATGTAATTACGATTAATTAGTAGTATTACAGATATAATTAAATAGTATTATACATTATTATAGTGTACATAATGATAAATATGCCGGAATTATGCTGGTATGTATGTTACAAATACTATCCGCCCAGCATCGCGGCCAAGCCACTCGGCTTGACCCCTCCACAAGGTGCTTTGAACCTGCCTCGCGCGCGGGAACAATGATGGGGGCGAGGGCGGCCAAAAAAGGCCCCGAATGGATCCTTGATACAATTTGTTCTTTCTCCAACTGCTTGGGGTCTACGGGGGTGTAATTTGATACTACTTAGCCACTGGGTTGGCTCAACTACAAATGGTTTCTGAGGCCTGAAGCTTTCACACTAGCTCGTGCTAGAGCTTGCTAGTGCATTGACCTCAGCATACCTCAAACATGATTTATTGCCACTGGTTTTTGAGTGCGCCACAGAGAATAGCTCTTAAGTTTTGATAACATATATCGGGATCCAGCAACTTCCAGCAAAAGCTAGGTGTCATGATGTGTCATGTTCGGCCTTTGCGGTGAAAGAAGTTGTTCTGTGGCATGTCAGTGGGCTTTTCGTGACCCTGTAAAACCACCATGTATATATATATATATATATGAGAAAATAGCGTACCCTATTCCATCCACTCATTAATCATCAAGTTCAGAATTAAAATAGATGTTCGCAAAAGGCATGTTTTGAACATGTTTCGGGTATATACATACAAAATTTTCAGACACAGCACATCTGGTAAAAAGGTGCTCCGCAAGTTATCAATTGGTTTTTATTGTTTATCAACCCATTCATCAGTAGATATGGGAGTTACTTACAGAACTTACGTATCTTGGGGTCCCCACAGTAGCTACAGTCAGCAAACAACGTGGTAGCACTGTAGGACTGTTGTTGTTCATCCCATCCCAAGCTGGTCGATGAATTTTCAGGTCTGGGGCCGCAAACGCAACTGGAAGATATCAATAGGCATATTACCTGTACATCCAAATCCCCCCCTCACCCCAATATGAAAAATCCGGAATACCATTTTGGTGTCACAATGGTTTTCCGATACATCTCAAGGGCAAACTTAAATTGTCACAGCCATCATCCCATCAGCCCATGCTCTACCCATGGCATAAATATGGAGGTTTCCAACCCATGGAGGTACCCCAAATCATCCAAATTTTACAGTCCATTTTTGTATTAAAGCAACCATGGTTTTGGTGACCCCCGCAAATATCCTTCCTATCCATCATGACACATCATGGCACTTGAACCCACCCCGGTCCTTAACATGTCGCAGACTCGCGAAAGTTCCATGCCACTTCCGTGCCCTCCGCCAAGCCAAAAAGCGCAAAGTCATCCATGTCGCGCCGCTGTGTCAAACGCAGCATGGGTGGACGGACTGCCTTTTTCCATTGTTAGGTGTCTGAAAATGGACTTTATAGCCCAATACATTCAGATACATTCAGTTTTCAATGGAAAAAGGATACTTTTCCCATGGGATTTTGGGGCGCCTGATTTTCTGAGATACTGAATTTTCCAGGTGACCACTGAGGTGCTACCTGATGGGACGATAGTAATTCTGTTCACAGGCCCATGCCGATCATGATGGGAACATTTTGCGTTCATGCTGAGAACAAAATAATAGTTCATAAGAATAATAGAGTAAACAACCATAAACTAAAACGAACCCGTAGCTGCTTTCGGAGCGGCAGTCTTGTCCTCAAATTGGCGTTGCATGTGGCAAAATCATTCATAAAATGAACTCACCACAAGCAGCTTGGAGTGTGAGCTTCTAGGACAACGCATCATTAAAACCATTTGAACCAGTCCTTAGGCTACAGACCTTCCAAATTTTGGATACTGCATTACTACTTTCCGTATCCTGTCATTAAGGTTATTCTCCTGACTGAACCTGGCTCTCAACTGGCCCATTGCAGCCTTCATATTTGAAAAATAGCACGACTACACGCGCGGTTTTCCACCCGCTAGCAAAAACAAGCTTTGTCCCTCGCAGAGCAGTTCATGGGTCAAGTCAAATCAAAAGTTGCTGGCTGAAACCATTATGCAGTTTCAATGAGCACACAGCCTTTCTCCACTGGTCGCAGAACCAGCCCGTTGGGAGGCCGGGTCTGCTGGATTTTCCTCTGGCAAATCATCCCATCCCCCTGATTATAAACAAATTCAATACTAAAACCAAATGAACAAGTTCAATACTAAAACCATGGTCTCGATTGGGCGGCTAGGAGATGAGAATGTCCAAAGACAACTAAGACACTTGCCGCTGATCAGCTCAGAGTGAAAAGCGCAGCAGTGCACAGCATCTATGTTTAAAACGGTTTAAGATGTTTCCTCGCTGACATGCATGGATGGTGGTCTTGTCAACTCAGCCATCACTGCATGCCACAAAGGAGAACTGCAGGTCCAGATGATCGAAGCTATCACGAACCATATCTAGAACGTCCAAAAGTTCTCAAGTATTGACCTGCCTTCCACTGTCCGCTCTTCTCCTTGGTTAGCCGGGTGGCCATGAAAAACAGAGCTAGATGTGAAGTGGATGTTGAGGGGATGAACGTGTTGCTGGTCAAACATCAGGCCCAAAGGACCAGAAATCTGGCCAAATTACTTTAATTCTTACCTCGTCTCCCTCGTGTCTTAATTTGTTCCCCATGATTACTGTCCTCGTTCGTTAATTTGCAGGTGCAAATTAAGGCTTTACCTCGTTAATTCGA
>Ga0126342_10005430_pt1 | contig 22237 bp, 24 predicted proteins | sample Cyp1metagenome_FD_92528 | JGI IMG/M metagenome (GOLD analysis project Ga0126342, IMG submission 92528) | Coral microbial communities from Lord Howe Island, Old Settlement Bay, Australia - Cyphastrea 1 metagenome | ecosystem: Host-associated > Invertebrates > Cnidaria > Coral ...
GTGGGAAGAGTGCAGTGGGAAGTGTGGAGTGTGAAGTGCGAAGTGGAGCTTCAAATGACATGTGAAAGAGGACACGACTTTCGCAGAGTGCACGCACGCACGGGCTTGGCTGGCGCACGGCGCGTGCAAGTTCTATAGATGAGAAAGGTCTTATATATATCCCTAAAGGCAACTTCCGCCCCGCCTCGTGCGGGCACTACTGGTATGATTTATATGTGATTTGCCATTTGCAAATTTGCACCATCCGTTTTGTTTGGGATTTGCTCCACTTTGTCTTCGCATCTTTTATTTCTTCCCGAGCCACCAGCATTGCCACAGTTTGAAAGCGTCAGTGAGGAGGCCGTGGCACTCACTGTGGCCCGATACAGTGGACCTCATGGAGAGAAGATTGAAGGCGGTTCATGGCGGTTCTGTGGTTTGTCAATTTCAGTTTGGCACTGGCTTTGCACTTTGGTAAGGATTTTTTTGACCCGGTAGCTATGTGCTAGAGATTGAGGTTCTTTGGTGAATCTAGTGGTTCTTTTCTTTTGATGTGTTTGTGACTGCATTTTGCACATCATGTTGCTTGGTCGTCCTACTCCTTTGCCATGCTCATGCTGTTATTGTGGTCCTGGCCCCCCAGCTGCAGGTGGCTTGGAGCCTGACCTGTCCAACTTGACTTTACCTGGCGGCCTCTCTGCTGCTGGTTTGATGGCAGCCTTGGGGGTGCCTGCTGAGTGTCATGGCGTGGAACGCAATCCCTGACTTTAGGTGAAAATAGGTGAAGTGTTTCAATCTGTTTATGTTGCTCCCCATTGGTCCCCCAGATTCACCAACAGCTTCGCTGTTTCCAAGAGACTACGCTAGCAGACGTATTCAAGTGTGGAAGTTCGGACGCATTGCCCGCTGCGCCCGCTGCATGTGTAATCTAAAGCAATGTGCGAGAAAAAATCACACATAGAGGAGTTGGAGGTACTGTTCTTCATTTGTACTCTTGAAGATATCAAAACACTGCGCTGACAATTTGTTTCGGATTGAAACAAACATCCGTGCATAGATAACAAGGGCTGAGGGGATCTGTGGCCAGCTGAGGTTTCAGACTGGTGACTATGCTTCCTTGGATGTCCAAAGTGCCTCCAAGACTGCGCTGGCAAGCTGTCAGTCTGAACGTTAGCTCAGTGGCAAGCTGTTTGCTGCACCATCGCTTGGCTAAAAAAGACGCTTCCTTGAGAAGTCCAGTCCATACTTTCAATTGATTATATTGATTTCATAATAGGCTTGATATATCTGGATGAGGTTGCAAGAACTTGCGACACCCGTATGCTGATTGCACTCTTCCGCTTAGAAATTTGTCTTGTTTCATGGATTTTCCACTGAACTACTACGAAGTTGTTGGTATGTGTTTGCCCATGTTTGCCATTTGCACTTTGGCATGATGTTTGGATCACAAACATATGACTTCAATTGGCATTCCAATCAGCATGGACGTAACATCAAGATGATGTAGGGGTGCAAGAGCATGCATGTTGCACCCTTAGTCAGTGGGAAGGCTGGGCTGGCTTGGCACCAAAGCAATGCTGTATTCCAAGAAGCTCGGTGACTTTTACTTGGTACAGGTTTGTAGGGCATGGAATTGGACGTACTTGTTTTCCAACTGTTCGGAGATAAGATGCTCTGTCTGTCTACGTGAGGAAGGATACATTGACTATGCATGACTATGCACAGTCAGTATTGCACTATCAGCGGAGGTTGATTTGATCGCAGGGGCAAGCCATCTCGAAAGGGAGTGCTAATGACATATTTGACCTTCTGTTTATCTTGCTGGGTCACCCCCTAGCTTTGGTTTGCCAGGCCATGTTCGTTCAAGTACGAAGTTTTACTCATTCTGAATGTGCCACTAAGACCTAAGCAGTAAGCATGAGGTCTTGACAATGGCCTCGACACTATTTGCGGACTGCGATCTTTGCATCATGCCTAGCGTAGTGGGAAGCTACAAAGCCACCCTTTGGTAAAGCCTTTGGAGGAGTATTTTGAACAGCTGCCAAGACAAAGTGGTAGATTTGTGTTGAAGTTTTGACAGAAGTCAGGGAAGACTCATTGATTCAATCTGATTTGTGGGTTCTTGTCTTTGTCTTGCGGGATACAGCTGCATGTCATGCTGTAGATGCTTTCCGGAAGTTCACTTTGATGGGATGAAGATCTTGTGGCCCGCCGCCGACCCATAGATTCAGCCTGCTCAAGTGGACTATGTAGGAATGAGCAGGGATTTCGATGGAACTATTGGAATATGTCTAGGAACCCGGACCGGTCGGACCTTTGTAGACAAAGATCGAACACTCAGATCGAGCAACCCTGCAAACACATCTGATGCAAGTAAGAGCGTTTTGTACCTTCACTCCAGCACGGGTTTATTGTAGCTGATTTCTCCACTCCAACATGAACAAGGAACAAGGAAATCAACGGATGAGGCAAGGCCTTCCACCCCACAAACTATTATACTTCAGGCCTGAATCTGAAAGCATGCCACGCCCGCGGCATGATGAAAATCCGCCCTTGGTTTCGCAGTGCTTCCTGCAGTTTGTGGAAGACGAGCCGGACCCGGAGCAACACAACAAGACGATTTTCAAGCAGAGCAAAGAGATCACCAAACGCTTTCCTGGGGCGCCAATTAGCAAGCATCATCGAGCGAAGTATATCTGGCTATGTCAACTTCAGCTTCAGGGTCCGGGGCCTTTCTACACCATGAGCCCTAAGGACATGACAGAGGGACTGGAGCCTTCTGAGGATCTCTCCCAGAACCACTGCGACATTTGTGGCAGACCTTGTGGGCGCCTTCATGTGTTCCGGGCCTTCAAGCCGTGCGCAGGAGTGGCCGGCATGCATCCAGACCGAAGGCAGGCCACCTGAAAGAGAGGATCGGGATTTGGAAAGAACATGCAAGATGGCAAAAAGACAAACATATAGCCAGATTTCACTCAATCGTTGCACAGCTGCCGAAGACAGAAATATTTAGATTGAGTGGGAGTTCGTTGCATAGGTCGTTTTGCGGTGGGTGGAACCTAGGGTTGCCAGGCTACACAGCTTCATCAGCTATGTGTCAAAGGGCTGTGGCAAAGGTTTACTAGGTGAACCTTCACCAAGAGCCGAACTTCGTGCCAAAGTTTTGAAGATTTTGCTTCAGCAGACTCAGACCGAGATCCTTGGAATCAGAATGCTTTTCTTCAAATCCAACCCGTGTAGTTTTAGGTGTTGAAAACGCAGGTCTGGAAGTTCCCAGGGACCGAAATCAGAAATCTCAAATTTCAGGACCCGTTCCGGGACACACCTCCTATTTGTAAACGCATGTGAGCCTAGATTGATTTTCTTTTTGCTGTAGTTAGTTGTGTGTTGCGCTGAGATGCTTCTGGCCAAGGATCTTGGAGCAACTTGCAGACACCTTCGGCCCGAAAGAGATGAAGGGCGTGATTGTTGAGCTGGAACGTTATGCTGGGGTGACTTGATTCCTTTTGCCAGTTTCCCGATGTTTTCCTTTTCTCCCCATGTTTACTGTGATCCAATGTGATCAAGCCTAGGTGAAGAACAACCAAGCTGGCACTGGCAGGTTTGTAGCCGCAGACGCCAAGATAAGGGTTCCAACGGACCGGGCTGCTCGCCCCGAGGATGTGTTGGCCGCCTTGGAATCCTTCAGATGGCCCCTCTGTCATAGCCGGGCAAACGTGCGGCCGGATGGGCAGCTAAAGTTGGAGGCATTTTGCTTGGGAATTGCTAACTCCTACAGTGTTGGCTTGACGTCTTCGAAGATGACCCATGCCATGAAAAATCTGGCCAAACTTGTGGTTGCCTTGGGCAGGCAGTTGCCCGGTCACAGATTCAGCACTGTACAGCTCAACCTGAATTACTCCGCCCGGCTGCATGTAGACGGAAACAATTGCGGCAGCAGTGAGATCCTAGCGACGGGTCGCTTTGGTCAAGGAGGGCTTTGGCTCATGAACCCTGAGGGGAAGAAAGTGGAAGAAGACGACGTGCCGATGACGGTCACTGAGCCCCTGAAAGGGTATGATTTCCGACCGCAGGACGTCATCTACGGCCGTGTCCATGACATTAACGGCAAGTGGTTCCACTTTGATGGCCGGATCCCGCATGCAGCAATGCCTTACACTGATGGGCCACGCGTGTCCTTGGTTTTTTTCTGCCGGAAGGGTTGTGACAAGATCAAGGACGCAGATCGTGGCTTGGTGCAAGTTTTCAACAGAGGGACTTCATAAGCACCTCCCCCCAACAGAATCTCCTTTTATGGCTATGGTTCAAAAAATAGAACCCAGGGATGGTAAAACTGCGTTCTCTTGCCCTGCACACTGTTGGGACGGTACCTTGGGGGGAAGACGACTCACATGTGCTACCAGATGTGATGTTGGGGGCTTGGAATGTGCCTGAATTCCCATTGGCGTTGAGTTTTGGGGCAGCAGGGTTGTATTGGATAGAAGGGACTGTAATATTTTGTCCATTTACGGCAGGGGCCCTGCTGCTTAACTGGCCCACTGGGCTCTTATTGAATGTACAGCTTTGGCAAACTGGGCCATCTTTATCCTTCAGTGTTCCCCCGTTGGATGTCCACTGGGCTCTTGTTGAATCTACGGCTTTGGCAAACTGGGCCATCTTTATCCTTCAGTGTTCCCCCGTTGGATGTGTTGTCCTATCATTGGTTGAAAGGGCATTGCTTGAAATTCTTCATATGTGCTGTTGCGACTGGTGTATGCTCAATGCCTTGTTGAAACCCACCTGTTTTCATATTTTCAACCACACTGCGCACCTCCGGAGACGACCTTGTGCCCAGGGGCCTTGCTGGAAGAACTTGGGTTCCCCTTGCCAGACTCCGAATGGCTGCAGCAGCAGGACACTGAGTCTCATCAAACACATCCTGCTTTCAAGAGACGTCGGGTGGACAGCTTGCGACGCGAATCAGTGGAAGAAGTTGCAACTCGGCAAAAACAGGACTTGGATGTGGGAAATGGTACGCTTGTATTGTATTGTTTCCAACCTGTACTGCAAACTTCAGTCTCAATCCTGCCAACTCAGATACCGGGGTATCGTCCCATCCGAAGCTATGTTTGTTATTGTTGTTTCCTTTGACCATAAAAGTAAAAACATCTAGGGCGGCTTTCGTTGGAACCTTCACCTCGGCCCCAAAGTCAAAAAGTGTTCCTTTTTCTGAACATGCCTAAAGTGGATGTTTTTTGAACGAAAGACACCATTTTGGTCACCAGGATTCGGAGGAGGAAGTGGACGAAGAAGAGGCAGACGTTAACGACTTTCCTGGTTCCCGCGAAAGTTCCAGTGAATTGCAAGAACTGAAGTCGAAAGCCCAGGCTTTGCTGGAGTGCTTGGAGGAAAACCGAAGTGCCTTCAGCAACTTCAGTGTGGCTGGTGAGAAATTGACTTGGGAGGAGCGTGGTCGCAAATTGCGGTGCTATGCCCAGCAGTTATGCCCTATTCCATGTGACACTGCCATGGAGTGGATGATTGAGGCCGCTGGTGACAAACCTTCCAAACTTGGCACTGACATAATTGAGGCTGGCATCGAGTACTTAAATGTTTGCTTGGATGAGTGCCGCAAGTCTTCCCAAAAACCTGGCATTGACCGCAAATTGACACGTTTTCTGGAGAACTTTGCAGCTTTGCAACAAGCCATTGAAAACACTGGCCTCAATGTGCCGGGATTGGGCAAACTGGTGTCGGATTCCACTGCATGGAATTTGCGGCGGAGCTGCAAAGCCGTTCCAGCGAAAACATTTGGAGCCCGCTCACCAGCACGGGCGGCTGAAATGCTGCAGCAGCTAAGCCACCCTGATGATCAGAAGTTCGTTCTACACCGGCTGGCCACGGTAGCGATGAGCTTAGTTGCCACAGGTTTGGTTGGATGTATTGTTAAAGATTTGTTTTGATGGTGCAGTGGGAATGGAACGCAGGACTGTTGCCCCCCGTGCATCGCTTTTGTTTTTAATTTTTTCGTGGGCTTGGAGCACGGAGCACATCAAATTTGGCAATCAGGTGATGGATACCGCGGAGATTCAAGAGTTCATCAGTGCCGGGGGATTGACGGCGTTGATGGTTCTGGCAGGCGAATTTCTCCAATCCAATCCTCCTGAAGGTGTTGTGAAGGACCCGGGCCAACATGAAGACTCAATGTGTATCCTTGGGGGCCTCTTTTTGAAAATAGATGTCAGGATATCGTGTGGTCGTTTGGTTTCAAGTTGTATCAAGTTGTAAACCGTCGTACACCTTCTGTGATTTGCCACGGATGCAGGATAGCGCAATGAGATTGCGGGTCATGGACAAGTTCCAGAAGGGCATAGCCCATGCGAAGATGTGGTTGGAGGCACTGCTAGTGAAAACTGTATTCATTCTTTGTGGACATAAAGGCAGCAGGGGAACTAGTTGGGAATTGAATGTGGCCCCTACATCATTTTCACCAGCCCCATCTGCATCATTCCATGAATGGGCGCCCCATTTCAATTTCAAGGGATGGTTCTCTCGTGAAAAGACATACTGGTAGTAGAACGAGATTTATATTGGTTTTGATAATTTGTCGTTGTTTTTTCTAATGCTTTTTTAAATGATGGATTTCCCGTTTCAAGGCCCATGCCCTATCACTTCTCAGGAACCCGTTGGAGAGCCTGGCGCTCGCTTGGAGAAACTTTCGGCTTTGCAGCAAAGTTTTAACCCACTCCTTGAGGAGCGTGACTCGCTGCAGGCAAAGGTGCTCAAACGACGAGGGGCCGAGATGTGGAGGAGGACGCAACTTCATGTTTTGCTTCTTGAGAAACCACCTTGGAGCAGGCATGTGGAACCTCTCAAAAACATTCAAAAATTCAAAAACGGTTTCCAAATTATTTGTACTCCCACGTGGCATTGAAAATTGATAGTTGTGCTTGGCTAGTCGTACCAAGACACCCCGGGTTTGGAGTCATGAGTTGGATTGGCAGTGCTGTTGGTACTTGAATAGCTGTACTGCCGATATCCAAGTGATCTGAAAGAGGTATGAAGGGGGCCACACCAAGATAAATCAATTATTGTAGGGGGTGAAGCAGCGAGGGTGATCATTTCGCAGACCATTGGTTCAACATGAACGAGGAATTTACCGGATAAATGGTTTTGGAAAAAATATTTGCAGGCTGCCCGGTTCTGCAGGATCCATGAGCTGGAAAATGAAGGTTGGAATGCGCTCCTGGAGCGCCTCGCATCATTGGCCTGCCAATTGAGAGAGCAACGAAGCTGTCAGGACCTAGGGGAAGAGTGCTGGGGGTGGTAAAGCATGCTTCATTTCTGAAACGTGGCTAGGAGTGAGGTGATTTAGACTCTATGTGTGGTCGCAGTCATCACTTTGGGGTTGTTCCCAACAGCGCATCTGTTGGGTTTCGATCTCCGGGGCCGGGGACTGCACGAAATTGCACACCCCGAAAAACTGGAACAGTCCTGGAACAGTCCTGGAACCTTTTGCTGTTGGGTTGCAAAGCTGGGCTAATACAGGTTTTGGAGGAAGAACTTGATTGCAATGGGGGGGACTGGTTTTTAAATATCCTCCGTGGAGCTTGTTGAATGCCTCCTGTGTGTTTGTTCCTTGACGGGCCAGGTTGTGCAGTTGGGTGCATCATATTTTCAGTGCTTCTGAGTGCTCATATTGGTAACGAAGACATAAGGATTCCTTGTGTCAGAGTTTGAAGACATGAGAAGGGCTGTGTAGGCTTCAGGGAGCCTGTTTCAAGGTATTCGCAGAGGTTGGCTGGAGATACATTTTTGACGTTTGAAACAGAAGTCGCGTCCTTTGCCCTTCAGGCACGTGTTGCCAGAATTGCGGTTTCATCCAGACGTAAGGAATCCTTTGTTTGCACAGGCCCCTGCGAAAGTTCATAGCTGACTGCTTTGTTTGTGAGATTTTAAATGGAAAAATATGATATGGGTGGCTTTGAACGTGATGTTTAGCATGGTCAGTGCAAACCGAAGATCAGTTCGTATAGCCGGGAAAAGAAACGCATGTAGATATAAGGCCCCACCAGTGTTGGCCGGATTGATTGACCATTTTTTTCAACAGATGTAGCAAACATTTTTTTTGTTTTGCCTTGATTCGGATAGATTTTGTTGCAATCACGTGCTGGGCACTTGGGCCTGAACTTATTTGTTTGTTTCCGCCAGATGTTCATGAAAGACTTCCCTGCAGTTGTCAGTTGTCCGATGTTCTGCGTCAGTGAGATGTACATTTGCTCCAGGAGCAGCTGGCGAGCGCAAATCTGGCTTCCAGCGCAGCCGAGGTTGTTCGGTCCCTGCTGAGGTGTGGAGGAAGGCATTTGCAAGCAACTTTGTCTCTGAATTAAACAAAGGAACGTCCAAGAAGTGGGTACTGCCGACCCAGTCGGTTCTGGCCTAGAATGTGGAGTTGATTTTTTGGGAAATGAGGGAAAAATTGAAGAGTTTTGGTTCAGCTCTCTTGTTTCCCTTTCTGGCCGTGAGTCCAGGAATGCCATCTTGATTTAGCCAGGCAGTCTTGAGGTCAGAGTCGTCAGGGACACAAAGCCCAAGTTCCTTGACTAAGTCATGCGCGTTGTAAGAACAAGATTCCCAAAGAGGCAGTCCATAGAGCACATTTCCACTAAGGCTGCTGAACAAACACTTTGCTGCAGACTTTGCTACCAACACAGAACTTTCCCACAGCTACCAAGCACCGGTCTTCGGAAGACAGGCTTATCAAATACCAACGCCAGATCCCCAATGACAAGGTTCCTAAAAATAGCAGATTCCGAATTACTCATTAAATATAAAGTTCGCCAGCAAAGGGCTCCCAAAGACAAAGTGTCCAAGCGTAAGGCTTCCAACACAAGGTTTTAACTGCGAGGACAGCCATGCACGTTTGCTGTTACGAGCGTTCAGTGGACCAATTTTTCCTGGAATCTGAAGGCTGTTAAGAATGTTAGAGATGCAACAACAGCATCTCATTGGAAAGTTTGGGTAACATTGTTGTTGAATCATGATGTGGCCAGCAAAGGGACTTAAGTCTGAGACGTCTCAAGTAACGATTGAATTGTGTTTTGAGGTTCTCGTGCGCACCCAGGCGGTTCTTGATTTGTAAGATAGGTTACAGTTCTCTGCTCCGTCAATTCAATGAAACAGGTTCCACTTCCTATCCAACCTCTTCTCCTACATGTTCTCGGCTCTGCAGCTATCTTTGATTTCCAGGGCTACTCCTAGAGTCAAATCAAAGACTAAAACTAAACTAAAACCCAGCTTGGCGTATGGAGGCGAGGTTTAATTCGGTGAGGTTTTGCTGGCCCAGGCAGCGGCTTGTTGATACCAGCCCCGATGGCTTCGATCAGCTGCGGCGAGAAGCGCGAAAACTCGTAACAGCAAGCGCCTCAGGTTGCCTCACAGCAGATTCGAAGGAGTTTTAGGCATGTGGTAAACCCAAGCACATTCGATGGCCTAGAATTGAATCACTGCAAGTGGTCACACTTGGTGTGCTGTTGTGCTGAGCATGACTCTGATTGGATTTGCACAAAGTTGGTTTTCTCTGCTGAACGGCTTACGAAAGAAAGATCACAGGAAGGCAGTTTGACAGCGTTGCCACCAATTTTCACCCTTGTATTGGCTTGGTTCCTGCAGGCCATTGCAGATTGTCAGAGCAGAGGCGGGTGTACAAAAGAAACCCCCAACATGTGAAGCTTCTAGCCAAAAGAAACAAAAGCATGAAGACAAACATACTTTGCGAAAGCCACTATAAGGACAGTTACTCAGTTCGTTTTAGTTGCTTTGCAGTATCATGTCCAACCGCTCTTTGCATTCGGTTTTCAGCAAGCCGCACCTTGCCACAGGGCTCTCGCTGGACGATCTGCAAATGGCCTTGGATGAAGCTGCTGAAGCGGGCGCGCATTTTTGCGAAACTCCTGGGCGACGCCATGCTGCCAAGTCCTGGCTACAGAGGAATGGATTTCCTCCGCAGGTGGTGGAATTGCTGGATAGCATGCTGGAGATTCGGAAGAATTCAGGGTGTGAGCCCTTTTTTGTTTTGGATTTTCAAACTACCTCTTTTGGAAATGAAGTATGGGACAAGCGTTTCCCTTTGACGGCCCAAGGCCTAGCCCATTATTCTCGTGAGACCTTTAAAGATGTTTTTGCGCCAATTTGTTTTGCGATGATGAAAAGAATCACTTTGTTTGGTGGCCCTGAAGCTGCTGTCAGGATCGGTTGCCAGAGATTCGCGATGATCAAACGGTCTTGCATGATCTTTGCTTACCGCGAAGGGCTGAGAATCAACTCGTTGAGGCTGCAAAGAATGGAGAGTTGGATCCGTTATTGGGTCGGCCTTCGCTACCACCTGGCTATGAACGGCGGAGATCCAAAACCACTGGCCTTTACCTCCTGGAGCCGCAAGGGGGAGGAAACCCGCACTTCTATTGGAGTGATGCGTTGAAGACTGCGTTGCCTGCCCACCATGGCGCTGAAGATCTGGACCTACCACATCCGCTTCTTGAAGCAGACGCCAAAGTGGAAGGTTCGCATCCGCATCCATATTTGGTCACTGCTGGCCTTGGGAACTGGTGCAGACTCTGTCAGGAGACTGCTGGAGAGAATCATGCAGCATCCGAAAAGCATTGCGCCTTGAAGTCCTTGTGGCATCGCTGTGTCGCTGTCCTGCGCTCCATGTGCGAATGGTGTCACTTGATACCCACGGAGGTCGGACATCGTGATGGTTGGTGTAATAAGTCCTTGGCTAAATTTCTTTTATTCACCGCTTGTATCCAATAAATACACGCTCATCTTGACCCTCTTTGCAGGTTGAAAATGATGAACAAGTTCTAGCAGCATGGCGTGCAGAGATCTTACTCGAGATGCAAGATCTGCAAGGCCGTTCAGATCCGGAGGATGAACTGCAAGTCTTGTCCCTTTTTTGGCACTTGGTCCGGAAGCAGTGGCCCAGCAAGTGGCCTGACATGCTGGGGGCTTTGAAGAGCTTGTTGTCTGCGGTGGCGGTGGAAGAACCCGATTTGGTTTCGCATATGGCACCACCGGAGCTTGGTGAAGACCTTCCTTGCTTTCCACCGATCAGGCACCCGCTGAACAAGGAGTCGACCGTTGCAGACCTATCCAAATTCACGGTGCTTGAGCTGCTGGCTCGTGGACTGGAACTGCAAGAGTCAGGTGTGTTTCGATGTTGGTACTGTGAAGTGGATGTTTCAGTGGAAAAACTGCCCGACCACATCCTTCCTTGCCGCCAGAAAAAGAAGGGGAACCATGACAGCATGCAGCAACAATGGGACGCCCACGCTTCCTTTATCAAAGCGAATGGATGGACACTCCAGGGCCTGTGCGAGGTGAGAGGTCGACAAGTCTTCTGCGGGTGCTGCCCGGATCGTGAAATAAGTCAGGGGATAGAGGCGCGAAGGCCAAAAACTTCCAACAGTCTATGTTCAACCAACGGGGTTTGTGAAAACCTGAACTGACCAGAAAGAAAAATCTTGTGACTTGTGACTATTCTTTCCAATGACGATGTCAGGAGCATCTTGGTACAGGAAACCATCAGAACTTTGCCAAGCACCTTCCCAAGCCTTCTGCACACGTGGAGGAGAGGCGCAGAATGATTTGGATGGCGGCTGTGGAAGCCGCCGAGACGAAACAAATGAAGATGGCCTGCCAGCGGCAGGAAGCTCTGGCGAAAAGTTTGGACTTGAAATTGGTCTCCACAAGTGACGAGGCCAGGTATTTCCCAAGAACTGTTTCCCTTCCATGCCTGTTGCCTCTTGAATCAGTTTCCTTTCTTCTGTAAGTTTGCAAATGCATCCGACATGGGCCTGTGTGTATCCACTTGCTTGTCAACTCCCCTAGCAATGCTTTCAGGAACCAACGGTTGCAGACAGGCAGAAGGCCCAAGCTGCGGCAGATGGAAGGGGTTGCCCTAAGCTCCCAGCCCCGTTGTGTTGGGGTTACAAGGGCACCAAGAAGAAGGACAGTGGCTAGTTGGAAGAAAGGTGGTGGTTCAAATGTATTTTTTTTTCAAGATCGCATGCAATTTTAACCGGTTTAAGTTGGGGGCAAGTTCAATGAGGAAAAACCCAAACGGCGCAGGAAATCTACGTATGGTGCTGTGAATGCAAAACCTACTGTGGATGGGTTTTGTTTAACATGCAACATGGGCACAACCAGACGGGCAACTGTGGCCAGTGTACACATTGGGCCAACGCCGCGTACGCAGAAAAGATGACGTCTGAGCTGAAGGCGGCTAGATGGAACCAATGAGCAGCTGGTCTTTGACAATTTTAAAATCGTGTTTTTTTGGCAGAATTTTCATGGTGGCCTCCGAGTCAGACAGCAGTGAGCATTTTCGTAGTGTTTTGCTGTTTGTTTGCGGGAGCAAGATCGTGAGCCCGTGTGGCAAAGGGAAGTTGCTCTGAGGAGACAGATCATACTGGCAATGGACGATAAAACTGCATATAATATCCGAAGAAGACTCGTGATGTGGAAACGTGATTGACACGACAACGATGATCATTGCAACTTTCAGTCCAGGCTTTCTTCCACAAGTTTTTGCAATCGGAACGATGAGACACCATGGTTTTTCCTTATACAGTGGTTGGCAATCAATATTCTGAATACCAACACTTTCAAAACGGTGGTGTTTGACGCTCAAAGCTGCCTGTTGCCACTTTCGTTTCTGCTGCAGTTGACAAAGGCCGTGCTTTGTGCCCCAGACAAATGGCTCAAAAGAGACAGGCTGGGGATCATGCGTGCCCCATATGAAATCGTGGTCATGTTTTTCGATGTAGAATGATCCAAATGCCTGCTTGTTTTTTTTTGAAAAACCACATGCAACATGTTTACTGCATGATCATACATGGGGATGACTTGTATGTATACCTATTTACAAAGCCGAAGAAACTGGGACACCTTGACTATTGTGTTCGGTGCTGTTTGGGCACCGTGCGCAATTGAACAACAATCCCACAGCTGGACACAACTCTTCAAAACACACACATTTCCAAAACGATCGCCATCGAATATGGAGGTGCGATTTGGGACGTTGTGTGTGACGAACTTTCATGTTGTTTGTGCAGGAGATACAACATTTTTGGTAGTTGATAATCCACATGATCCAAGATCTCAAGGCCCTGCTCTTTGCCTCTCCCTTTCTCTCCTCAACATACAGTACCGTTTATATTTTTACAATTATATAAATTATATATATATTATAATATATAATATGCATTTGCTGATGTTTTTTTTTCTAACATCTTGTGACGATGGACATTCCGATACCACAGACATGCGCTGTTTTTTTTTTTTTTTCGCACTTGGAAGTCTTGTTTTCGGAACCGGTCACTGAAGTTGATACTCAAATATCTTTCACAGAAAGGATAAACAACTTGTTTGCCGACAGGCTGATGCTTCGCAAAGGCAGGAGGTGTTTGATTAAACAAATGTCATGAAACGAGAAGAGCGCGAAAAAAACGCCGAAGGTCTGCTTTGATTGTTAATCTTGAGCCATGCAAGGCTCATCAACAGGCAATGGCAGAGCAGTGCAAAGGTTTCCAAATACACTTGCGAGTGCCACAGACATGTCCTTCCAAAACAGAAATGGTTGATGTGCCAGGAGCAAAGGCCTGTCTGGGCTTGGTGCTGTGACAAGTTTCTTTTTATTTTTTTTCCCGGTTGCGAGACCAATGCGATTCAAGAATCTACACCTGGGGAAAAAACGGTATGAATCATCGAGTTTTTTTAAATCGAAAGCGTTGCTATATCGCCATGCAGTTCCGAAAAGACTCTGCGGAAAAGCTGTTGCAGTTTCACTTCACCATGGAATTCGACAATTGATGACAACTGCAACAGCTTTTCGCTGATGACATCTATCCAAATCTATCCACTGATGACAACTGATGGATCGCGTGAGCCCGCAGCAAACTGTGCGTTTGCGATACAGAGGTGGCTTGTCCCGAGAGGAGATGGGCAATGGGCAATGGGTCGATCTGTGGCAATGGGGAGTGAAATCAATGAGGGCAGGAGACCAAACCCTTGGCTTTGTTGGAGTAAAGTTTGGGCTATTTTCTCCAATCTCTTGGATTTTTTGGACATTCTTCTGACACCTGCAGGATTTCACCTTTGGTAGTCTTCTAGGAGAGGCTTGTGCAACCTTCCGGCTCACAGGGTTGGGGAGGTTGCAAGATGTGAGCACATCGAATTTCCTTTTTCGAGAGCAATTTATCGAGACTGTGCTCCCTCCTTGTGGGACCTTATTGTATCTGGAACGATTTTGTATAGCCATTGGAATTGTATCAAGGACCGCTTTGATCGTTTTGATCTGGCCTGAACCTGGACCTAGATGTTGCCCAGCCGATGTGAATTTTGCCACCATCCGCCAGGGAGCTTTCGCAAGAGTGCTTGTGGCTAGACATCACGATGGTGGTACCTTGGCGGCACTGACAGACTGCAGATCCTCAGAGTCTCTAGATGTCTGAAGTATGTTGGCATCAAGCAGATCCCTGTTGTGAGGATATCTGTGAAGTAGGCTTTATGCCGGTGGCGATGGTTGGCAATGTGAAATAACATGACCTGTTCATCCGCTTCATTCTTTGTGTTTGGTTGCCTGTCACCTTTGCAGGTGAATATGCCATCAAGATGGTAGACAAGAAGACGATTCAGGCTGATGCACATGCTACCAGAAACCCTGTGGAGGGCAGCGCTTCTAGGACATCATGAAAGTTGACCCAACAGTAATAGAGTAGAAAGTTCTGTTACCTGTCAAAGATGAAAGTTGGATCATGTTTCAACATGTTTCAACTTTTTGTTGAAGCTCTTGAAGCAGTGTCCATTCCATTCCACATCCGGAGGTTCGAGATCGCAGCAGTGGTGTCCTCACCGAACGCACCATGCTGTTGAACTTGGACCACCCTGGGATTGTGGCCTGGCCATAACAGCTGGGGAATCACCGAATCACCCAAATCTACCAGGGAAAGTGATGGAATGTCCATACTAGATCTTGACACATACCTTGCAAGAACATCGAAGAACATCTTCGTTACATTTCTCAAGACTTACCATTTGAATACTTTCGACTTTCGAGGTTGCACAGCCGCTCCTAAAACGGTTTCTTCGGAGCACCGGACATGTCAGAATGAGCCCCGAATGCACACTTGCGCACATGCCCCTAAAATCATTTCACTGCCTTCAGTCTGTCGAAGCTGCTGGATTCCTCCCACTGCATGTGGGATGCTCCCATTTCAGCGGCAAGGTGCGCCTGCATTTCGCCTTCCAGGCACAGATCAAAACAGGGGCACCCGATTTCATCACCTGGGTCACCTTGGTAATCAAAGGAGTACGAAATCCATCCGCAAGTAGTTTTTGGGGCCTGAATGGGGACAAATGGAGAGATGTTGATGTCACTTGATGTCACCACAGGACGACTGGGCCCTGTACTTTGGTTTGGAGTTGGCAGGGACGCCAAGTGATGTTGTGTCCTTGGAATTGCTGTGAAAATCTGTTCATGGAAACGGGGTCTTTGGTTTCTGGCTTCCATCTTGGAGTCTTCTACTTTTCTTGACGGTATGACTGGCAACACCGGCACGTGGTGGACAAGCTAAACAATGTAGCACGGAACCAATGGATGCAATCTACTGATGGTGAACATCTCGGCAAGCTGTCCTCAACCAACATGTCACATGTCCGAATGATGTCCAGATCGTCAGGTACCGGGGGGTGAGCTCGCGTCGCAAATCCAGCGGATGGGTGCAACCACTGATTGATTGACTCGGTGACTTTCTGCATTTTGATGCCATTCACAGCCGCTATTGCCAGGTCGCTGCACAACGTCTTTCACTTGCTTCTACATTGCGGAGATTGTGTCAATTTTGGGGTCCGCGCTCCAGTGAAAGCTGCTCAAAGTTACAACTTGTTCAAATTGATGGGGCGAGCCTGTGTTTTTTTCATTGACTTTGTTTAGATGTTTGGTATTTTTAATGTGCTGCAATCCCAATGAATTAAAGGTGTTTACAGTACATGTAACTGAGATTCAGGGCAAGTGTACGATCCAAAATTTGGTCCTTGTGGAGTTGTGGCTTCGTTGAACTCCCATGTTGAAATCCCTTGAACCAATCTTCGCCAAGCAGATTCCAGTGAGTGCCACCGGCAGGTACTTACGCTCCAAACGGGTGGCCCATCGCGACCTGAAACCCGAGAATTTGCTCCTCACCTCCGAAGGACGTTTGAAGCTCGTTGACTTCGATGCAGCCATGTATGTGCCCGAGGCCAGAGCCATCGAATGCCAAACAGATGTCTCATGATGTCTCCAACCGGGACGCGTCATCGTGTCATCCCCTAGCCTTGCTGCATTTGACAGGGGGAAGCTGATGCTGCTGCTGGCCAGCCTGAAAATGCAGGCAGGGTGATGCGGTAATCCTGTGATTTCAATGGCTTCGAAGTGCCACCCGTCAACGGGACAAGGTAGGCGGAGTTAGCACATTCATCGTTTGGGTATGAGCCAAGATTTTCATGGATTTTTTTTCAGATTGGGGAGATGAATGTTGTGTAATGACATTGAATATCCATAACAAGCAGCTATTTTGATGTTGACTACAAGGTACCTATTGGGGTGAACAACTGACCGCCATTTGGCAAGGTGCCGCAGTGGACTTTGTGGGGACGGCATTGTGCGGTTGCTCAGTGCTGTGGCTCCAGTATTCACCATTTGGAGGTTTCCTAAAATGGGGGGTACCCTCAAATCATCTATTTTAATAGGATTTTCCATTAAGAACCATTCATTTTGGGGTACCCCCATTTTAGGAAACCTCCACTCTTCTGATGATGATGCTGAATGATCAAGAGCAGAAGAAAATTATGAGCATGAAGATGATGATAACGCGGACCACGGCGATGACGATAGAAGCTGTTGGTCATGCTGATCACCATAGTGATTTATGAATGTATCGTTTTTTTTGGAGTTTTCTTGGCCACTTTCGCCAATGTTTTAAGCGATCTGAAAGATAGCATGGTGTCAGGTAGCAATTTTCTCAACGGTGTATGCTTGGAAGCCACAGAAGATGTCAGATGTGGCATGATATGCTTGGAATCATGGTGCAAGTTGCAAGAGGACTTCAATTGCCAGGTATGTTGCCCCAGAAGTGATCTTGGGTACCGTCAAGCCCCACCAGGTGCATCGGACTTTTAACAACAATCAGTGATCACCACAGCGGTTGCGAAGGGACGGACCTTTTTGGCGCTGCCAGGCCTTTGCGTTGGATTTTTGGGCCCTGGGTTGCATCATCTACCTCGCCTGGTGCTGAGATTTTCAGGAGGGTTGGCTATCTCTGGAGCACCGCCCACAAGTGCTGTTGCAGAAGAGTGGTGCTTTTGCAGGGTTATCCGTGTTTGCAAGTTCGTATCCTTGAGTGGGATGACTGTATGTATATGTAACTGTATGTATATATATATTTATATACATATATCATACATATATACACATATGAATATGATTGAGATGCATGGAGCACCTTGCTGTTGCTGCTGCCAGATGCTTGTCGGAAAGACTCCATTCCATGCTGAATCAGAGCCAGAGCCTCAGACTGGCAATTATATCCATTCATTCTGCTCGACTTATATGTGTGGATGAAATGGGGTGGCATACCCCAACAATGGCAATTGAATGCATACTGGTACTATGATGTAAAACCAGTGATTTTGGGGTATTCAATTTTCAAACATACAAGACCATGCACAAAAAGACTTCAGCATTTGTCAGTCTTATTTGTCTCTTCTCATGAATGCATTGCCTGACATGTAACAACCAAATTGTTCAAAAACTCCCTTCCTTTGTATATCTATCAATGATGAATGATCCAGATGAACTGCCCCATGGTGTCGTTGCATTGATGCCGATGAATCCATTAGGTACCTGGTGTTCGAGCGGATCCAGAATGCTGACTACAAGTTCCCTGAGGACATGAATCGGGAGGTGCCATCAGATTCAGCTTCTGCCAGAACTGAGCATCGTTGATGAACAGCCACTGCTGGGTCAGGCGCAAATGCTGACAGAGGCTGCGGGTCCCATGGTGAGGGAAAACATAGGTGGAAGAGATTTCAACTGAATCCAACCAGATGGCTCGAAGAGGATACCAAAAGTTGGATGGCCAATAGAGTCAATGTTTAGATTTACGACAAACTTCCGCGAGCATAGGATGGCTAAAATATACATGGTTGAATATGGAAAATGTGGTAACTAATCCAACTTTTGGTTCACATATCCCACTTATTACCAAAACTTGGATTAGTAACCACATAGTTGGGTTATGTTGGGTTCAAATATTCCAATTAGGAACCAGACAGTAACCATATTCCATTACCCTCTGGTAATTTAACATAACTATGGAAAATCACCATTTTTCATGGGAAAATTCACTATAAATGGTGATTTTCCATAGTTATGTTAAAGTACCAGAGGGTACCCTATTTCCAAAAGTTGGGTTCAACTCCCGCGCCAGGCCTTGCTGTCCAAAGTGCCGCAGAGACGTCCAGGTGCAGAGGCCCCCCGATGGCAATGGAGCCTGGTGCCGAAGTTGAAAAGAAATGACTTGGAGAATCCGGTGATTCTGGTTATAGTATGTTATAGTGATTAGTACTATAGCTATTCATAATCATACTACACTACAGTGATTAATTGATGGTATCTGAATGATTCTGAATGATTCTGAGTGATTCTATATTGAGTCTGCATGATTCTTGAATGATTCTTGAATGATTCTGACTATATCTCCAAGGGGGCTCCATATCTACAGAGGAATTGATTGATTTTGGTATTGCTGTTTCTTGTCCCATCCAGGGCATTGGCGAGCTGCAAAGGCATCCGTTCTTTGGTGGCTCCCAGGTGGGCGACCTGGGATCCCACAGTTGGGCGTCAAGCACCAATTGCTGCCATGGCTGAGGCAAGCTTTGACGAGCTTCGCAGGCTGCGAGAGTTGGTCTGTTGGTCTGGCAAAAAAAAATCCATGCTTTGCATGCGGCGTGTTTGATGCAGATTCATGATCTACGTGGAGCTGAAACGATTGAAACGGACCTCATTTGTGCGGAAAAATGTACCTTGAAATGATTCTTCCTGGATTTTGAGAATTGCATGAAAAGTCTTTCGTATGTGCTCTTCATGGCCTCCAAGAACCGATGACAAACTGCTGGCTGCGAAGCTGCACATTGCAGGCAAACTCCTCCTCCACGGATCACACGCTTGGACAGGAGGTCCAGACAAGTGTCGGTGCTCTGCAGGTTTTCAAACAGTGTGGGAAGCGTGAGACTTTGAAAGATGAAACAAACACCTTGTATGTCGCTCCTTCGTCGCTTGTGTGATCTGAATTATTGCGGAATGCAGTAGGGTCCAGCGGAGGAGTGTGTAGCTTGACCTGGAAAAATTCATGGATGATGTTCGCAATATTTTGAGCTTGTGGATGACACTAATCTTCAACTGCAGTTTTGTCCATCAAATTGCTATCATCTGTGACCCTTGCATATTGAAGGCGTGGTCAAGACCTTGGCGGGGGCCTTAAATCGCAGCGAGTCAGATAGTCCGGTCAGGTTGACCACTGCGTGGAGCACAGTGCAGCTGGGTCGAGCCTCTGATTTCTATCATGTGTGGCGTGCTGTTCTCCCAGTTTGGCATCAGGCAGTGTACATGAAGACACGGTGCGCGATGCCCCAACTGCTAGCTAGTCAGGCCGTTTGTGACAGCCAAGGTGAGCTTGTTTTCCCACGCTTTGAATGTTTTCTTCTGCATTTTGTTGTTATCTTGCTGCTCAATTTGCACACTGGACCGAGCCAAAGTTGAGTTGATTTCCTGGTCGCTTTCATAATTTAAATATGTGTTATGTGTATATATATGAATCCATATATTTGTGATCTAATTTTTCATATGTTATATCTATGTAATGTATATTTTCTGATGCATTCAGCATTCAGGCAAAGGTCTGGAACTTTGGTGGGTGTAACACTTTGCTCAAATCCATTGTCCCAGTGGCGTGAAGAGCGCGCCGAAATTATGGAATAGTTTTTGTCAGTGTACCCTGATAGTCATTGACCAACACCACGATGCAGCAGCAAAATGCATGTCGACTGGACCATTGGCAATCTAGTGTCAACAAGAAAAACACCTGCAGGTGCGGAGCCTGAGAACCCACCCAAAACCCACCCAAGACCCACCAGGATGTTAAAAAAAAAACAGGTGGAAAACCACCACTTGCCATAGATGAACACCTTAAGACATGGGAGAAGCCTGTCAATGCACATGGCCACCTTCTTAGTTTGTCTGAGATGTCCGGGATTTCTAGTGTATGTAAAGTCATTCAATCAGCATTGGAACTCATGCTCGAAGTTAGGTAGACACTGGCTATACGAAGGATATCCTTGTTGCACGCAATGAGGCAGTTTCGTGTTTCGGTTGAACAGCTGGATTAATGGCTGAGGCGGTGATATGCAGAGATCTCAGTGCTATGGCTCCTTGCACTTGGTGCATGCAGTAGGTCCAAGTGATGCAAGTGATGAGGCTTGGTGTGCAGTGAAAAGTCACCATGAAACAAACAACACTGCGGAAAGGGCGCCCTTGGTCCTTCAATGGCTCATCACCCATGAATTAGCTCCTGCAGTTGACATTATGAAAAAATAGAGTATCATTATGTATTAACAATGTATGTATTAAGTCAATAGGGTGAGGCCAAGGTCGAGAGTCAATGAGTCAATGAGGTCGTTGCAAGCTGTGGAAAGCCCTCCTGGGATAGCGCCAGTGGGACTTTCCAGCGTATCTCTGGCCTGGCGCCACTTGGCTGACCCAATGGATGGGTCACCCAAAAAAGGGTTAGTAGGCAACAAAAATGGCAAGACTGCGAAGTTGGAATGCATGGTTAACTCGCTATAAGAATTGCTAGAAAATCCAGAAAGAAGTGCTGACTTATTTGCTGCCTTTACCAGCATCACACCCAGCATCTTACTTTGCTGAGGGCCTGGATCCAGCGCGAGCAAAGCATCTCAGGTCGGACACTTGGGGAAAGGTGGAAGTATGTTGTGGCGCACTGGTCAGGGATGCAATGGACACCCTCAAAATTCCTCTCAAGAATAGTGAAAGAAATACAATATCATATGTATATATATATGATTATGAACATATAGACTTCGTCTAGAGTATAGTATAATGGAATGCTCCCAGCAGATTGTTCCGGATTTCCTTTATATTTTCATCTAGAAAAGGGGGGCATATTGAAACAGAGTGGGCAGGAACTCAAGAGATTAAAGATTCGACAAAACCGTTACAACTTTGCAAGGGACAAAGTATCGGAAAACATACTTCAACAAAATTCAAGTGAAGAGATCTCATGGAGCAATGTCAACTGAACACAATATTGCCAACCTCGTATGGAAACTGAATTCGACCTAATGCTTGAAAGTGTGGTGGAATTATCAATGGAGAGTGATGAGTGGGAAAAATCCGTCCGAAGAATGCTCAATCCTGTTGCTGGAAGGAGACTTAAACAATGCTCAACATATTTTTGTTTCTTTAAGGAACATAGAATATGGATCAGAGCAGCACCATGCAAGGTGCATTGAATGAACATAACATGTGTTGATGAACAACATCTCCTTTACGGTTGAATTTGTTTTTGAAGGCAGACAAGTATACATCAGTGCAACAGATAGATTACATCCTAGTATTCTATAAAGAGTAAAAACAAAACTCATATGAAACAATCAACCCCCAAACCCTCGCAGACACGTCTTACCATCTGAACAACTACAGTATTCCCCTCGTCCAATCGAAGCATCAACTGTGAAAGTTAGCACAACGACATCAAACCCATCCAATACTTGGAGGATCACCCCACAAACTGAGGCCAGGATTATCCCCTAGGCCCCTAGGATTATCCCATAATATCAGGTACTAACCGTTACTAACCAGCGATGCCGGAGGTACTTGAGCCCAGCTGCTCAGGTGAGGTCCTTTTGGAGGCGCCATGTTGGAGGGTCTCAGTGGAAGCTTCCCATCCGTTAATGGGTATCATGATGTGTGTATATATATATAAACATTGACATATCATATATATATACATACATAGACATATACATACATATATATATACATACACACATACACACATACACACATACACACATACACACATACACACATACACACATACACACATACACACATACATACATACATACATACATACATACATACATACATACATACATA
>Ga0126342_10005431_pt1 | contig 22230 bp, 13 predicted proteins | sample Cyp1metagenome_FD_92528 | JGI IMG/M metagenome (GOLD analysis project Ga0126342, IMG submission 92528) | Coral microbial communities from Lord Howe Island, Old Settlement Bay, Australia - Cyphastrea 1 metagenome | ecosystem: Host-associated > Invertebrates > Cnidaria > Coral ...
CGGTATTTTTGATTTTCTGGATTATCTCGCCGATACCATGTCGCCGATGTATTTGGATTATTTTGTCAAAACCACGTCGCCGATATATAATTTTTTGATGACGATCTTGGCCATGGAAACCATCCAGGAGAACTTCCATTATTCGTAGGGTGCATCGTTAATTTCGTTGGTTCGTATCTAATCTGCATGTTTCAGGATTCAGTTCCTGCCGGATCATATAATGATCGATTCTTATCTAGTGTGTGTGTGTGTTTCGGGCTTCATATCTCCCGGAATGAGTGTTTTGGAACATTCATGTCAAGACCCCAAGTTTGGATGCTTTGGATGTTAAAACATATGGTTTTTGCAGGCTTGTCTTCAGAATCAATCCAGTGAATACGAAATTTCAGGTGTGTATCCATCCAGGTCTTCCCTCCTGTGGGTGTCTTGTAGGTCGCTTCGGTGAGCCGCAAGATCCGCGGCGCTCGGATTTGAGCGTCACTGGGCCACTGCAGGATTTCCCTCCTGCCGCAGGTGGTGGAAACAATGGAAAAGCACCAGAAATAATGCGGTAACGGAAGCCTAATCGTAAACCCATCATTTTTGGTGCTTAATAGACCATCATCAATTACATTTAATTACTACCCATTTCTGGTGATAATTGGGGATTATTATTGGGTTAATTACATTGGGTTTGTCGCATTAAAGGAAAATAGAAACATCATTGGCCAATTACTTTGTTGAAGCTCTGTCTTTTTTGCTGCTTCAGCAGCTTCAGCGAGTGTTTCTTGGTTGTGGTGCCATAAAGCTGCACCTGTCTCGTCCTGGCATATGAAATCAAGTCTTCAACATTCTTCAACTGAATATGCAGAATATACAGTAGTCACAGAAGTCACATTGAAACAAAGATGATCTATGATGCCCATCTACTTAGCACGTGACTGGAGGAAAAAAAAAAAGTATGCCAAATTCTTACTTCAGCTATCTCCAGCTCTAGCTCATACAGCTAGTTGTTTATCATTTCCATTGGCTTCCAGGTGAAGCTATGCCAACTGGAATGCTCTCAGCTGTCCAGCTGCGTGGGTATTTCACATGACGGCGGGGTGCTGCAGGGAGAGTGATCCTACCCTCCGGTAAAATTGTGAGAATCATGAGATAATCATGGGATAATACTGGGACCATCATGGGATACTCATGGAAGATGGGTATAAATACAAACCGGTGTCATCAAACATGGCGATTGCACGGAAATCCCCGAACTAAATGGGAATTTTAGGATGGGAAAATCACCGAACTAATTAACTGAATCTAAATGAGGGGTGTTCCATTGCCACGAGTGATGAAGGGTAATGGTGCAGCTGATGTTCAGAGATCCTACCCCATTCGCCATTCTTTGCCAAGGGAAAATGCCAAAACCTGAAAATGTGTCCAAACAAATATGTGAATGGGCTTGTCATTGGTTTTCAGATATGCTTCTGCTGTCAATCTTTATTTGGATCCATGGACCCCACCAGCCAATGGAGGTTCTGATTGCGATCTTTGGACCTCTGACTGCGACTTTGGTGCTTTGGGTGCTGGAAACTATTCGCTGATGATACTTGGCCGGAAACCTTCGCGTAGGTCGTTCCTTGATCTCAAGAGATGGTGGCTGATTGATCCACTGGCTTCCTGATCTGCTGCGAAAATGGAGAACATATTTTGTGTATGTATAGATATACTACACAAAAATAGGCGTACAATAATAATATGTTTTGTTATAAAAATGATTATATATGTATATTGTATGTGTGTGTGATAGCTGATAGTTCATGATCTAGATTACAACTGCCAGAAACAATCATCTGGCGCGAGTACGGCGCGCGGGCGCGCGCGCGCCCTCCGAGGTCCAAAGGTTGCTTCAGAACTGAAATCCAGTCCCTTGGTCCCAAGGAGTTGGGAAATATTGGGAAGGGAATATGAATCCCAAAGTTCTTTGGCTAATTCTACATGATTTTTGAAAACCGGAAACCCATGAAAACCCCTATATTTGGAGGAAGAACCCTGGTTTCCCGTAACTTTGCCTCTATATAAACAAACCACTGAATTAAGGAGAAGATGGTTGAAATGACCCGAACCAAGAGGGCTATGACGATTTTGAACCAAGAATGGGGTGTGCGATATGTGTAATCCTACTAGCGGTCTAGCAAGGAGGGTATGACGATCTCTTGAACGCATAGTGTGTCCTTCACCTGCACAGGTAGAGCGGATGAAAATCAAATGGGATGAATGAGGGGAAGAATAAAGATATTTCCTGCCATTCATGCGATTCATGGTGCATCTTAACTGATTTAACTGTGTTCGAATGAAGAACCTCTATGAAAAAGGATAGAAAAAGGCACCAGATAGAATCTCCAGTCCAGACCTGCCCAGGTCCCCATCGTCCAAAGCGTGGCATGGGGGGTTGTCCCGGGGTGACCGTCCAGAAAGGTGGTTTTGTAAGTAAGGAATGTGGTAAACCATGGTAAACCCAATCATGTACCTCTAATTGGTGATTCTTTGTAATCCCTTCCCCCGAAATATTAATAGATATCCCCTCTTAAACTATGCATTCATGAGGATTTACACATATTTGGAATCATTTAGGGTGTGCTTTATTTATTTTACGGGGATGGGATTACCTTTAGATTATTTTATACATAATATATATATATATAATCCATTTCTGGTTGAGTTGGGGGTGCTTTACTGGTGGCTTTACCATATGAACCACGGATTGAAGCCTGTAGAGTTCGCTCACCAGCTGCACCAAGTGGGAGGGTCATCTAAATGGCATCATCGATTCCTGCAGTAGATTTGTGGATTTCAGGTGAGAAAACCCAACAAGAAAACCCATTGTGGGTATGTTTGGGTATTTGTTTGATACCCCCAAATGGTTTATTTTACATGGGGGATGGTTGGTCAAGTAAATATTGAATTGTTGTCGGGTTTGCCAGGTTAACCACACAAAAGATATAAAAGTACAATCTCATTCCTCATTGGATTGATTTCCGGGAAGATGTACAGGAACATCATATTTTATTGCAAAAACCATGGTGTCTAGTTTTGATTTTCATATGAGATTTCCCCTGAAACCATCTCAAACCAATCCATCGCTGCAGAAATGTGGGCTCATCAGCTGCGGTTCCACCTACGGGCGAAGGCCCGGAAGGCCCCAAAAGGCCCCGAAGGCCCCGGCCTGCGAGGACCGCGAGGACCGCGAGACCGCCATGGCGGCGGCGGCCGCTGCAGCGGTGAAACGGCGACAGGAAGTGGAGGCAGCCATTGCGGCTGGCGAAATCCACCCTGTGTGTCTTGGACGGGACCCAAACAGGACCCAGGAATCGGATGTGGTTTATGGTCGGGGATAGTCCATGTATAGCCGGGCATATGCGGGGCATCTATTTCCATTTTTTTCCAATTTCCTCGGCAGTGAAGAGTCCAGCTCTTGTCGCCACTTGCAGAATTCTCTAATTAGGGAAAATCTATACAAAGACTCAAACCCCTTGGTAGTCCGGCAAGTGAGTGCTATGCTCATACATCTGTGAGCTAGCCTCAAGTGCTTCACAGACCCAAGCTTTCAGGGGGATAAGTTCCAGGGAGGCAAAACGGTGGCAGGCAAATTGTCGCCTATCTGTACAAAGTTGGTCGACAATAGCTCTGGCCATCCCAGCAGCAAAAAGTGGCGGATACTCTTTACAAACCGCAGTTTTGAAATTGCCGTCCTTATCTTTCCCAATGGCAGTCTCGGTTGGGTACTTTGCTCCTTTATCTGCACAAGCAAACATAGAGCGCGCCAAATGCGGTAGGCGCAGACTGAAAAAAAAGTCCTGTAGGCTTCCGCACAGGTGCTCCCCATCTCCATTGGTCAAAGATTCTCAGGGCAAAATCGGGATGGTGTTTGAGAAGTTGGATAAAGGCACTGGTCCAAACAGAGGCTTTGTCAGTGTCAGCAGGGGGGGCTGGATGCTCACTAAGAAAAAGCCCACCCAATACAAGGTGCCATGTGCATGCCATAAATGCTTGAAACATAAAGGCACTACCTTGTCGGCATTGACGTAGTTCCTTAGGTCGTAGGCCATCAAGGCCAAACAGCCGTGCAAATGTCCTTAGTGGCCGCGGCCACCGCAGCTTCTCTTTGTCCGGCAAGTCATCAGGTGGTGGAACGTGTCGAGCTGCCGAAAAGGTTTCACAGGGGGCACCACATACTGTTGCTGCAACAAGGCCTCGTTCATATAGGTGTGCAAGCTTCTGCCATGAAACTGATGATGCCGTTAGATCCCCATAATACGGGGAAACGGCTGTATCCATGGAGAGTACAGCTACCTCAATGCCTCTCTCCTCTGCCAGTTTAGCCAAATGCCAATGAACATCATGAGAACGCCTCCTTCCACTGAAGAGGTGAACAATCAAGAAGATCGGCTTAGCCAAAATCCCATCTGTCATGAGTGTGGCAGCATCTTTGGGTAGCGTGTTCCACTTAATCTTGCGCACCTCATTGTGCCAGTCTGTTTGTTGCTGATAGGTAGTGAAAATAGCATCTGGATCGTCTTTACGTGCTCTCGCACGGGCTACAGCAGCTGCATCAAAAGGCGGACGATGTTGCACATCGATTGCAAGCTCTGTTTCGGCCCGGGCAATGCAACGGTTAAGGAAAGTCACACGATCACGCATCTGGCATCGTGGCATATCTTTGGAGATTTCATAAAAGGCCTCATCTGCAATTCTTTCCGCCTCTCCATCAACAAATTCGGCAATCAAATCCTGCAAATGTGTCTGACCCCAGTGTAGGAATTCATCAGCAAACCAATCATCCAATTCATGGGGCCACGTGGCAAGGTAGTCAAACCAATGGTCCTCTAGTGGTCCAACAGCCACTAAATCATGAGAATGATCACAGAATCGTTGAAACCAATCACGAGTGGTGCTTGTAAGCCCATCACAGAGCAAGTTAACAGATTGCACCGGGTCTGGCGGCAAGGTGATATTATCCAAATCTCTCAAGAGAGAGTTGATTTCTTGACGCCAATTGGCAATCTGCGTTTGCAGCACAGGTGAAAAAATGCCTTGTGGGCCTTCGCATGGTATCGCTTCAATGCGTTTGAGCCCTCTTACTCGAGAGGGAAAATGGACACGCTCATAATCAACAGCATAGCCACTCTTCCGTAGCACTTGATAGCAAGCATTACGCCCAGTACGTCTGGAGATATATGACAAATGTTGTTGGAGTCTCTGAGTAGTCCAAAAATGAACCATGCAGACCGGGCAAGTAGCACCATTAAGCAGGTCATGCTCAAGCGAAAAGATTCCATGGGCTTTTCTCCTGTGTGTGGCCAACCCTTGAGCGGTATCAAAATGTCTACCACAGGCACAATGATAATCGCATTCGGAAACTGTTTTACCAAAGAAAGGCGGGTCAAAGGTAGCCCCGTAATTTCCCAGAACACGAAAGAGCTGTCGGTGCCAAGAGAAAACATCAGCCATCATAGCTTCTTGAAAAAGATGCCTCTTCCCGGCTCGTTTAATCATGGCCTTCCATCCTGGTGCCCCACTTTGCCAGAACTCAATTGCTCCAGTAAGCGTGTGTGTCCAGTCCTCAGGGACACAATCCGGCAATACATCACGGAGCCAAACAATGTCAGCAAAAAGGCCACTGATCCAGGATTGCGACATACATTGAAATTCCATATGGAGCAGGTGCTGTGCAAAGCCAGGTCCATGTTGGAAGATCTTATGTGCATATAACAACCTATCTTGCGCAAGTCTAATGCGCGGTTCAAGGAAATGCGTCTGGGCAAACACTTGTGCATCAGTAATCTTCTCCATGGTCTTACGGTAACCAGTATTTAAAATATTCCGCAGGAAACCAACCAGGATCTTTTTCATGTGGTTAAGTTGGCTCGTTGATGGGGTTGCCCAGGCCCCTAGGCCAAAGTAGAGGCGAGTGCAAACCAAAGCATGAAAGAGCTGCAGTCGGGTAGCCACAGGAATATGCCTATTGCAAAATACCTGCCTGCGCATGGCACCAAAAGCAGAAGCGGCTTGCCCGCATCGGAAACGAAGTTCTTCAGCAAAGTCAGGCTTACTAGCAAATTGGGTGCCAAGGTGGCGATAGGACGCAGAAACATGCAACCAGGTCTGTCTATCATGGTCGAGCAAACAATGAAAACCACTAGGTTCGGTGAGCAAAAATGTTCGACGCAGATCAGGCGATCCTGCCCCATGAAAGGTAAGCACAGCACCGGTCTTCCCTTTATCCATGTTAAGATCAAATCCACGTCTGGTGAAAATACGATCAACAGTGCGGAGAAGTTCACGGATAGCAGGGACAAGCTCATCAGCCTGTCGTGTACACCATGGAATCGCTAAGTCATCACTCCACACAATGGTATCAAAATGAACATCAAACTGCGTAAGAAGTGCTTGGTAGCAAGTTTGGCGATCGATCCACGTGTTGATCTCAATGACTATGTCCATCATCAAGACATGGAAAACAATATCAGCAAGAGGGCTTCCAGGCCGCGTGCCACGGCGCGTACGGGTGATGCCGGGGCGTGCAGCAATAGTATGCCATGTATTAGTGTGCACATCTCGCAAGAGCTGCACCAAAAGAGGCGAAGCCCCAATGCGTTCAAGGAGCCCTGGCAATTTCAACCATGCTCGTAAGCCATCAGTGGTTCCATTTCCATTTTCAATAACTTGAAGAACATCTTGGACATCAGAACTAATGCTAGTACCACAGACAAGCTCGCGCACCAGGCGGTGGAAGGCATTAGAGAGGTCAATGAAAAGGACCCCTGTGCTGCACCCTTTGGTTTGCATGATTCGGCAAAATGTGCGCAGCGCCTGTGAAGCAAAACCGACCTGCTGGTGTTGGAAACCACCTATTTGTCCAGCTGGTTTAATCCGCTCAATAAGGCTAACGGTGGATGTTCTCAGCAAGGCATGAAGGCGTTTGGCTACTGATGGTAGCAGCATAATTCCACGGAAATGCTTAGCAGCGGTAGCACAAAGCCGTTTAGGAATAACCGCCATGATACCACCTTTATAGGCCAATGGTTCGGCCTGCCAAGTATATATCTTCAAGAAGAGATCGAAAAATAACCTTGCCGTCTCAGCAGGGAAGGCATGGAATAGTCCGGAAGCAATGGGATCAAGCCCAGTTGCCTTGCCAGGCGATGTACAACGGAACATATTCTCAATCTGCTGCAAAGACGGAAGGTCATAAATAGAGCAGTCTTTCTGAACACTTCCCTGTGCAAGTTGAAATTGATGGCATGCAGTAAGCAGGTTAGCTGCATCCACTGAACAACCGGCTTCGAGCTGTTGGAAGTATGGGTGCCATTGCTCTTCGAGTGCCTCAAGCTGTTCAGGTGGGGCCTGAAGTCTGCGTTGCTGGAACTTAGGTAAGGAGCGCCTAATAACTCTCCAAAGGTGCTTAGCCTGCCGAGGATGAACAAATGAGCCTGCTTCTTGGGCAAGCTTGCTGAAGAAGACCACATCATCATGTCGCAGGGCTTTAACAACCTTTCTACCAAGCCAGTAAAGATAGGAGATGGCCTGAGCAATCAAAATATCTTGCTGACGAAGTATGCAGGAAATAGGTTGCCAATAAGTCACCTCAGGTAGATCATGCCATGCTTTAAAGCAAGCCTGCAGTATCGTACGTTTTTGGAGGCCTTGTGCATCCCATAAATGCTTCCTCCAATCACGCTTTGAGAGCACAAGCTGCCATGTTTCACAGGACATACTTTCTTTGCGAGGATGTTTAGTACGCTTAGGTAAGCGTGGGATACACGTCTGCAAAATCTGCTGTTCCAATGAATGGGCATGGGAATGAACATCAACGGTGAAATCAGGCTGAATAATCCGCGCAAAAGCATTGGGATTCAGGGCATCAATGGCAATCTCAGGCAAAACCTTCTGAGGCGATCTATGCCGGGGTCTGCCGAACGGGCTTGGTCCTTCAAACTGAACAATGGCTGCCCTGTGGTCCTCCTTAATCGTAGAAACATCAATTTCGGTGTGTACAAATGCCTGACAGGTATCGAAACACCATTGAACAGGGAGGCCGACATAGTCACCACGTTTCCAGTCTCCATTAGAATGTTGCCATGTACCACCTGGACCAACCTGGCATTGACTGAAAGTGGAGGGCAACCAAATACCTTGCTGTTGCAGAAAAGTACGGAAATGTTCTGAGTGACGGTTTTCGACTTCAGCCTGAAAATCACCAACATGAGTGGTGGAAATATTGCCTAGTCGTGCATTGGCGTCACAAAGGAGGACTCGTGACCATTCATTGTATTTTGACGGAATGAGTGTCCCAAGTTGTTCCCACCAATTCTGAATCTCAAAATCCGAGTAACCAGAGTGAGGTGCGTGCGCTGCTATAATAATGCAACGCAAAATTGGTGTAGCAATTCGTACAATAAGGATTCTCGGTTCCGCAACAATGATGGATAAATGTTGTTCAGTGAAATAAACAGGGTGTTCGCTGCCATTCTCCGAGGGAATGTAACCATGAGGGTGCTTCTTACTAAGTGCCAGGATAATGCCATAGCATCCAGAAGCAGCAGCAGCGCTTTTAACAAGAACATACCTGTCATCTTTAACACGGAACAGCTTCTTAAGACGTGTTTCTTGTAGAGCCACAATGTGAATACCCTGCAAATGGAATTGCTCAAGAATAGAGTCTTGTCGGGCAACACCTTGCAGCCCCCAATGTGGCTCATCAACTCCTTTAAGTGTCAGCACATTGCAGGTACCGAAACAGAGTGCGATTCGTCCAACACCTTCATCATCACAGGTAATGTCATGCGGAACCAGCGGGAAAACATCCGCTTTTGGCACTGTCAATGGTGCATCAGGAAGACAAATCTCAGTGCCTCTCCACATGTGCCGGTAGTGAGGTTCGAATAGCATCCAAGCCCATTCTAGTGCCTTCACAATAGATTTTTGGGTAAGGAACTTCAAGAAATGAGTCACATCATGGGAACCCTCATGTTGTGCTGCGTGCAGTGCAAGCGAATCAACCAACTCATTACCTGGCTCTCCCTGGTGGCTGTGAACGTGCCAAGCCTGAGGTACAATTCCAAACCGAGCCGATATAATTCGGTGCAGGCTGCGTAGGAGACTAGTAGTAAGTGGTGATTTATGGCTGTTCCATTTTCCAAGCATCTGCTGTCCAACTGTCAGAGAATCAAACCCAAGCCAAAGGGAACATGGCTGGATTTGTCCAAAGCTGATCTGTTTGAGAAGGTCGAATGCAAATTTGGATGCAACTAATGCGGCACCAACTTCCGCCTGATAAGAATTGTCCGCACAAGTTCTGCTGGAAATCATTCCGGCTTGGTACCATGTGTTATCAGAACAGATAAAGGCGGCAACTGCAACTCCGGCTTGTTCAGTATCGGCACAAAAGGACCCATCCAAATAAATGGTAAGAGTGTCACAACGGATCCCAATCTCCCAGAAAGGTAGTTCTAACCAGCTCCTGCACGACACATGTAAATGGACATCATCAGGAACACAGAAGGTAGGCAGGAACAGGTGGGAGTCAATCCACTCAAACGCCTGAATGGCCGGTGCCATGTCAAGTTTGATGGTATCAGGAGTGACCGCTCGTGTAGCTGAAAGTTGCAAAAGTCCGAGCCCCTCGGTGCCAGGTTCTTCTGGTTGAATAGGCGGACACCAATTTGCTGGGAGGTTGGCTCGACAAACTTGCATAATGATATTATGACCATCACTAATCCGGACACGATGCCCCGGTGGAATGGTATACTGCTCAAGTCGAAAAAAGCATTGCGTGCCTTGTGCCTGGCAGTCTCGATCATATGACGTCGCAACCAAAATATTCCGATCAGCAGTGATATCAGGTAAGGTGGCAACCAACCGGAAAGGTTGTCCCTGGTTCACGGCAGGATCATAAATGGTAATAAGCGGGGAAGACCATTCAGGCATAGGGTGTTGGATGAGCAAAACATGCGCACTAATGGTAGGTTCTAAATGTGGCGGTCCAGGGGAAACAACAACAAAGTTGATCGGGGAATGTTGATCCAACAAACCTTCCCAACGTGCTTTGAGGATGTTTTCCCACTGGGTGAAGTCATCAAATAGTATGGCCTTACGACTCTGGAGACATCTAGGCAGGCCAATCCCAGGCGCAACAAACCATGTAAGGACATGCATCGCTCTTGTTTCTTCTTCCCACGCAACGGCACAATCAGTCCAGATAGCAAACGTTCAGGCTGAGTATGAATAGTTGATCGGCCAGGCGTGAACTCTGGAGCACGTGGGTTCAAACCAGACACAACAGAGGTTGAAGCAACCGGCTGCATTAAGGTAAGGTCATCAAAATGCTGTGTCAAGTCGCTGATTACGCCAGTCGAATTTGGTGGTTGCATGGGTGAGATTCGCATATAAAGGCTTTCAGCTGGGTGGATGTCAATCCAGGTACCAACCTGAGTAGGTCATCTATTCTGGACTAGTGTGCAGTGATGAGCATGGCAAAGAAACGATACTTCCATGGATCGAATGACACTGTCAAGATTCACCCTGTATCCAACTGAGAAGGCACCTTGGATGATCCCATCCGTCACTGTCCCCTCAACTAAGGCAGTAAGGATAGCCACAGTTTTGTCATCGGGTGGCGCTTGCTCAAGGATTATATGGCAGACATGACCATGTTCCCTATACTGTGGTGGGCGTGGCTTGACGACATAGATAGAAAACGGTATCCTTTGCTCCAGGAGATCAATCCAAGCATGTCGCAAATCGTAGGCCCATGTAATTGGATTACCAAGAAGCCGGAGGTGTCTAGGTTGATGGCAAACTGGATGTCGGTTGTGGTGTACAAACCAAGTAGCAACTGACAATGTAAGCTCATCATTCCAAGCATTCAAAATTCCATGAGTTTGAAACAGGGCTCCTAAATCCAATGACCATTGCATGTTATCATCCAGCAAGGGTCGTTCAGGTCGTGACCTAGGATGGTTCGCCCCTGGCAATGAGACTGGGAAATCATCAGGAAGCTCAAAATCTGCGGGCTTACATTCCAGTCTTGGTATAACATCAGTCTTGCAGGACCTATGAGTTGTCTGCTGCATAAGGTTAAAGGCATCCGCAATTTGATCTGTATAGATGTCAACATTATCAGCAGAAATCAAGACGGAAAGATGTGTTCCCATTTGAACAAAGAGCACATCATCTGGGAAGTAAGTTTGCCCTGCCATTTGTACAATCACAGGACGGTGACGATGTTCTTCAGGCACGGCTAATCTGATTACTTCACGGCCCAGAATACGGCCATAGAAGACATGCGCAAACTGTCGTGCTAACATTTGAAGAGGACCAGTTCCACGTACAGTGATAAGAACGGCAAACGAATTGGTCTGTAAGCCTTGTGTCAAGATCACATGTGAAACAGGTAAGTCATTGGGAGTAGAGGCAATCAGACTAGGTAGAGCGACAACATCAATAGGCGATGCCCTCATGATTCGATCGCGCCAACGAAAAATCAGGTCAGTACGCCACATAAATGATTCATCAGAGATCGTGGCCTCACGGGCCCGAGTGCAGTGATAATCAGTGTCATCATTAAGAAACCAAACCAAAACCTGAAGTGTAGGAAGGTAATCCGGTGGCTCTCTCTGATGGTATCTACGGAAGTGCTGCTCAAGAACCGGAATCCATGTAGGCCGAGCATCTGCAGGCAACAAAAATGAAGTATTACCTTCAACGGAGCCACTAGTCTCAGCAACAACTTGAGTAAAGTTTGGCTCGCTGGGCCTATCAAAGATTTCAACTCGAACAGCTCTTTGAAGAATGGCACGTAGCTGTGTATCTTCCAAAGTCAGGAGATGAGGGATTTCCATCCTAATACCTCTACTGATAATCAAACGGAAGGCATTCCCAGTAAGAACATTAACTTCATGATTGGCTCCAATGGGAATGCGCCCAAACCAAAGACTGCAGAGGTTTTCAAGAACATGTGGAGGGCAGTCCGTCTGCATGTGTAATGAGCCAAGTAGTCGACTTAAGTTGATTCTCCTTGGCAGAACCACCGCAAGTGTGTAGGGGCGCCGTTCAGCATCAGGATCAGAGTCATACACTGAAACCACACACGACTTGAGTTCATGGTTCTCTCTCTCTGTAATAATGATTTGGGCCAATGTTCCAGTGGCTGCATCTTCCGGTTCAGGATGCACCAATGCGAAGGAAAGATCGTTCCAATTCCTTACCCGATCATTCCAGGTGGCAGCAATCTGTTGTCGCCATTGCCGGAAGTCTTCACCAATCAATGTGATTCTCGAAGTGTGACATCTAGTAAAATCAGCATGGTGAAGGTACCAGCTTTCGATTCTGCCGGCTCTCTGTGGGAGCGCAGAGTCACTGGCCGTAATTTGCAGCATCCTATCCCAGATGGTTCGAAACACCTCTGGCTGGGCATCGATCGAATCAGGGTCAATAGGAGGCTGTTCAGGTTCCACAGCATTTCTAGCGGCCTCAATAGCTTGAAGAAATTCCTCAGTCAAACTATCTCCAGGTTGTGGGTTGCAACTTCCTAAATCAGCCCGCATGGGTTGTAGGTTGTGCATCCTGTTTTGTCGCCTGGAGGTTTGCAAGAGGGAGTCAACATCAATATCAAAAGGGGACCCTGCAACATCTTCGGCATCATCTACTGGGATCCTAATGCACATACCAGAATGGACAAGCTTGAAATCATCTTCATGTCCCCACCCAGCATTGGTCCATCCAATTCGGCTAAAGTCGAGCTGTCGAAGAAGGGGAATCTTTTCTGTAAGAGCTGCAATTGTCAAACGCTTGGGAATAAGGAGCGCAAACCGCACCAAAATTGTAGCCGAAGCACGACCCTGAAACTCGAGCGAAATAAGGATCGATTCAAGTGGCGTGGGCTGCTTGACGATCAAAACATGCGCTATATGTCTTTCCAGGTCAGACTTAGGCGGCGTCGGCAGAACGCAGGAGAGAGTATAGGACTCATGACGAACAGTATGGTACCTCCAAGGATAGAGGATTTCCTCCTCCCATGTCGTAGGATCACCGCTGATCCAAGCAATCTTAGGCTGTGTGCAAAGAGGCATACGATCATCATCCAGGAGCCACGTGTAAATCATGAATTCATGAAGTTCAGGAACGCAATCCTGCCTAGTTTCAGCCTCAACCACACGTTGAAGATCTATATGCCAGTCAGGAGGTGCTCTGCTCCAATCACTGGAAATACTATGAGTGCTATGGGCAGGAGAGCAGGATTGCATCGCATGGAAAACATCATCCTCTTCAGTTTCACTGCTAGATCTAGCAAGCGCTCGTACCTCATCTGGATCAAGTAGGCTAGGTGAATAACCAACTTGCGCTTCATCATGCTCGACCTGGTCCAAAATCTCAAAATCAGAGAGGCCAGCCTGTGTCCAGTGAAGCATTTGCGAAGTTGGGCAATCATGTCGCTGTGATGGTGGAATTGCAATTCGTACATAGTCTCCATGGGCAACACGTCGTTGTCTGATATCATAATCAGGCCACCTAAATCCATCAAGCCAAAGCAAACAGCGACCGCCTTCAACCTGACAATAAATATCCACATTGGCCAGAAGGAGTAATGACTTCCTGTCAACCCATTCAGGTACAGGAAGCACGAACCTACGTGTGGCAGGTCCGACCTGGAAATGTGGCTCTGATCTATGTCCATGCACTTCAATATCAAAAAGGACTAGCTTGGCCTGCTGTCCAACTGCAATGTCAGGAAAGAGGTGTGCAATGATTGGTATGGCATCCGGTGGCAACCCAGGGAGAGGAGTATTAACCTCATAAGCATCAACGACAGATGCTGGGTTAACAGAATAGTGAAAAGCAATCTCCGCAATCATTTGGTCGTACTCAGTCCACTCAAGAAAGGTACGGATTGGCTCATCTCGCAGGTGAAAAAGGATGGCTTCCTGCCTGTTTCCAACACTAGATGGTGGGTGAATTTCAGGATGTGAGTCTATGCTGGCATCAGAACCATCAGAGTTGCCGAGCTCGGCTTCACTCGCTGAATCTTGCTGTATGAGTCCTTGGGGAATGCCTTGACCTTCGGTGAAGGCACCAGCTAATGTAACATCATTAGGATTATTGGCTTCATGTTTCCACGTTGATATTTGGACGAATGTGGAATCGTCATCTCGGTAATGGGTTTCTCCATCCAATTGCCGGCTCAACACGGCCTGTGTAGACAGCGGCTCCAGGCAAAAGGATTCAGTCAACTTGTTATCATCATTGTTTGTTTTACGGATCCTTTTCTTACTCCAAGGCTTAGTTTTCCAATGAAGCAAGGTAGCATGTGGAACCGTAATCAAATTCATATCCAAAACTTCGTCATCACCTAGCAGGATGTCAATATGATCCACAAAACAAACACGCTTCTGAAAGGGGCTGTTTGATTGGGGTCTCTGAGACAACTTGCACAAGGAAGAAGGTGACGACCTTGATAAAGGGGATGGGCTCAACTGCAACGCTCCATCATGGGGTCTATCAGTACAAACTTCCCATTGAAGACAGAGAGCATTGATAGCGGCCTTAAAAGGGCTTACAAATCTCGGCTCCGCAAGGATGGAGTGACTCCAAGGCAGGAGTATGGGTGAAACAATGTCCCAGCTATCGCTTACCCCAACGACAAACTCAGGGACAATAACTTCATTGGCCTCATGCGAAGAATTGCTAAGAACTTCTTCAACACGGCCAAGCTTCACTTTGGCGTAGTGGCAAATGGCTCTAATGGGCGTTGCCGCTTGGGAGGCTTGTCCGCAGCATCCTCCTTTTCGACCTCCTCCATCGCCTCTTCGGGCTTGGAACTTGAGATCTCTAGCCCAAGTGAGCCAGCACAACGCTTCAGTACTCCTTGGAGCTTCTGTCGCGAGGCATCTTCTTCTTTGTCGATTGCATCCTCTGTCAAATCTTCTACTTCTGTCGGTGACGGTGCAGGCAAATTGGGTGGATTGGTACCACCTGCTGCTTGACTGCTGAGCTGTTGTATGATAAGGTTGGTAGCTGTGATCTCCGTACGTGCACGGTTGGCCTGGTCCGTAAGCAAGGTTTGGTGCTTGCGGAAATCTTTCAATTGTGACTCCCACATCGAAATACCAGCTGCCAAATGCGCCATCCATTGAGATCGGTGGGCTCTTCGTTGTTCCGTCACTTCTGCTAGATGTTTCTTGGCTTTCCCAAGGTATTTTGTGGCTTGGTGTAGGTTCTTTATGCCTACACGTCCATGCTCTCGGTCGGCTTTCTCTATGAGCAACTTGGTATCTTCTGGCATTGTACTCGGATCTGGATAGGCTTTCTTCAAATGCTCTATCCACTCCAGGTCTGGGCTGCTGGAGGTTGCTGTAATCGCGGCAAAAGGGCTCGGTGCAAGCTCTGAGGTCGGCATGAACTTGGAGGCATCCAAGGAATGCCAGGAAGCAAACCCTGCTTCTCCGACCTGAAACGGTGATGTTTGCACTGTTTCCTGTCCTTTGCTTGGGTGCATTCCTTTCTTGCTTTTCTGCTTCCCTTTGCCAGCACTCTTGCCACGGCCAATAGGCTTTTGCTGATTGGCCCTGTGATGCGGAGAAGGACTTGGCTCCGCATTTCTGTAACTTGTGGCTCTGCTTGTTGAGCGACTTGCAGCACTCTTCCATGAAGCCTCTTGCCAGTCTTCCCATTGAGATTCCTGCCAGTTGTACGGTTTCGGTTGCGTTCTGTGACGCACACCAGCCGTCCAAGGGCCATAGCAGATTGCACATTGAGAAGCCCATTTCTTGTTTAGGCGCCCACATGGGCACTTCCACGGATAATACTCCGAGTTCTCGTCTGGGAGAGAATCCATGACTTCTTGGATATTCGCAATAAATTGATGGTCTCGGCTGTGATGATTCTTGAGAATTTTGCGGATCCTTCTCAATGAAAACTTCGTCAAAGAAATTCGACCCTTTCTGAACAAGTACCAATCTCTGCGAGCGTGTGCTCGCTGTCTGCGAGCTCTGCGTCGAAAGGTATTTATATTCAGCGGAATCTTTGAATCTTTGAGATGCGTAAAGAACACGATGATCACCAAAAATGCCAAGAGGAAACTGCACATAAAACGAAATGACACGAATAATGCACACTCCAATCAGGGAAAATCACCTGTGGCAGCACCAAATCAAATCGTTAAATACCGGTAGTAGGCCCCCGCAGTGCCAGCAAAATGTAAATGAAAATCGGTAGTCGGTCCCCGCAGTACCAGAAATAAATTGAAATTGCAAGCAATGTACAAAATTAGTGAACGGCTGAGTGAACAGCAGCGGTCACCCCAGGTTAAAAGGGCTGGGACCCTAAATAGCAATGACCAAATTCACGAAGTGGAACAGGAAAATCAACTGCCCAATGCCGCAAAAATTGTCAATGAAGAACCAAATCGAAAGGTAAATCGGCTGATCGAACAGCAGCGAGACCCAACGAAAAGGAAGGCCACAAGCAGGCCCGCGAGTCTGAACAACACAGACCCGCTAAGGTATGGCTCAGAGAATGGACGTAATTCCGGGGGGCGATTGAGCCGATACCTTGGGGCATCTATTCCTGGTAAAAATAACTGGGTTATAATTAATATGGTTCCTACCTCAAATTGCCCAAACATGGATCCAGATGTGACGGTCAAAAACGACAGACTTACCCTAACTAATTGGCACCCAAGTGGCCAGGACTTGGATTGCAACATGGCTGAGAGACTTTCAACCTGACCTTCATTTTGTCTCGCAGAGGGTTGAATAATATTGATGGGAGCTCATGGTTCCGACGCAATCGCATGCCTATTCTCCACAAAACGTACGAAAACGTCAGATGGTCCCTCTCTCCTGGTAGAGAACCCTTTACCAAGAGGTCAATCAGGATATTTGATGGCCATAAATCGGGTTTTTTCACCCCCTTCTGGGCAAACCCGACCCGGGTCGAAATACGCAGCACGCTGGCCCAACAAACACCATGAACTCTACGGACTGATGGCAGGATCGATCAGTGATGGCAACCAATATCCCCAATCCAGCATGAATTCACCAGACTCACCTATATATATAATATATATATACTGGTACTTAGTAGATCATCTTAGATAAACTGATAAACTAGATCGCCAGATGATTCCAAATACGTAGATGTAATGACAACTGTAATGATGTGGATAACTGGGATCTCTTCTCGAAATGTCAACCAGCGCTTCTATAGCCACAGCCGAAAAAACCCGTGCCCTCCAAGGTCGCCCACCCCAGCGCCCAAGCGCCGCAATTCCCTTCCGGATGAAGTCCATGGGGGGTTCTGGAAATATCAGCGGAGAGTGGCCGTGGCGTATGTGACCCTGGGCATCCAGGGCATCCAGGGCATCCAGGGCTTGGGATGAAAACCATGGGCCTGGATAAAACAAAAACCAGAGCACAAAAAAAGAAGCAGTAAAAGTAAATCTGGATAAATCTGGCAACAAACAAAATGGTCTATAATTACAATTATTAATAGTATTAATAGTATTAATAGTACCCAGCAAGAATTAGTGATCTTAGTCGACTGCATGACCCACCCTTGGGTGCTCTCGGAGATCAAGGGACGCATGGGGCCAAAAGTTTCTACCGCTGGGTATATCCCAGTTGCCAAGACATGCCAAGACTGGTAATCTCAGGGTTTATACCAAGAAAAAGGGGAAGGGTCCCCAGTTGTGGATGGCACCCGGGTTTCATGGATGTTGGGCGAGAAATACTGATGGAAGTTGCTGTTTCCTTGGGCAACCCATGGGCGAAAAGAAACACAACTTGGGGGAAGACTCAAGTGTTTCTTGCTCAGCATTGCCATCATGTTCAGCATTATTTCAATAGTGTCTCAATCAGTAGCTGGATTTATTGCGTAAATGCGTTGGCTTTGTCAAAGGACCACCGTAAACATCATCGATGCATCGGGCGCTCCAGGAAACACCATCCATCTACCCTTTGGTAATTTAAGATAGCTTGGAAATCACCATGTGTAGTAGATAGATAAACCATCATAAGCCGTCTATATCATTCTATATCTATAGGCAATTTATGGCAATTTTCCATGGCTATGTCCAAGCTCAGCTGTGGCCAGCTTAGGAATGTGAAGGCGCAGCTCGCAGTGGCTGCGTTGATCTGCGGGAATTTCTTGGTGAATATCATGGAGAAATGGATTGATCCCTGTGGAGACAAGCACAAGGATGTCGCCTGAAGGAATTGATGTTGCTGATTTTTGCTGGGAAGAGGTCCAAAACAATCCAAAACATCAATCATTTCATATCATTTGATATCATTTGATCATATTCGATATTGATGATATTGAATGCTTGCGCCTCACTTGTCAACATCATCACGGGGTCACATGATGGTCCACGGAAACGATTTTGGCGCGAAGCCCCAGGTCTGGCGAGGGACGGATTTGTTCTTCAATCTGATTTTCTTTATGGAAACTTGGCTGAAGGCACTCTCGAGAAGCAGCTGGTGAAGATTGGTGAAAACTTGTGGCCGTGGCCATGTGTTGTGGCCGATTGTGGCCCCAGTGGATGAGCAACTGCGTGCACTCTGCCATTGGCATGATCATTCTGGGAATTTATATTATACATATGTATATATATATATATATGTATATATATATATATATATGCACTTGTACATCATTTTCCTGCAAAAGTGTACAAATGTTGGATCAGTTCATTGTAGGTCACATGTTTCCTGTCAAGCTTGGAGATCAGTGCACCAGTAGCTAAGGAGCTGTTGATAAACATGTACGGTTTTTGGTTCATTCGTTTCTGGACCTCTGCATGGAACGTCTTTGACACCGTCGTGGTGTCAATTGGCGTGCTAGATCCTTGGCTGTGAACCTAGAGGTTCTCGGAAGAGGGCGAGTTGGCAAAGTCATGGTTGGGGAGTCTACTGTAAGACACTGTAAGCAACTGAAATCATATGAAATTAGGAGTTTAGTTAAATAAAAGTAACCAACACACATGAGTATTAAATTCACAAGCATGGGCATGTGACCAGCACACAGGCAGACTCAACCAACGAGACAGGGGTATAGCCACATGCTTCGACCTTTAAAGAATCTATAGCATCCACAGATGGAGTCGTCAGTCTTGGCACATATTGGTAAATATCGTGGTGCTAAGTTTTTCCATCTTTGGAATGCCCAGCTTGACCATCCAATATGACCCCCATTCACCTGCAGTCCACAACAGAATGCATTCGTCGGGCTGGCAGGCTCCTTCCAGGAGGGGTTTAGCCTGGCTCATACGCTATCATACGCTGTTTGCTTCAGCAGAGAGATTACCATAAGTAAAGTATAAGTAAAGTATAGTAAAGTATCATCAAACCCACTTTGGGTTGTTCTGACTCAAGATGAAATGCGTTCTATACGCTGCATTCTGCAAGCTACCTAGCATTGGTTCTTAATTAGCATTGTATTACATCTCAGGTGGCTTCTGAAGGCGATCTGCTTTGAAAATGAGGTACCGTTACATCCAGTAGTTAATCAGCAAGAATCAGCATTTTCTCTATTAAAACATATTAAAAGTATTCAAAATTGCCAATACTGTGGAAATAGGTGCTCATTATTGCTCAATGGTCTTCACAATTCCCAAAAAAAAATCCGCACCAGTTTTTGCAATTTTCTGCCGTATTTTCTTGGCCCTGAGGACATTTTCCAAGTGCCCCTTCCGGGACCGCTGAGTTTGCTGCGGATGATGCGCGCCTTTCGAGTTTTTCGACTCTTCAAGCGAGTGCTGCCTGGCAGTTCCCGAGGATGATGGACACCTTACAAGGTGGTGACCCGTAGTTCATAGCTATTTAAATGTATTCAATTAATTATTCAATTAAACATGGGGGTAAAAGCAACAAAAATGGACTTATAGGTTAACTAACTTGGTTGGTTACGAGGCGAACTAGGATGTCTTGCGGAGATATCTAGGGTTAATGATGCTCAATGGGGTTGATAGACCAGCTTAAACATAACTATGGGGCACCATGTTGTAGATACCCTTAGCTGGATCCCGATTTATCAAATTGGTTGATGGAGAGGTTGACCCATTGAACAACTCAAATCATTTGAACAACAAAAATCGGTACATGCTGGTGAATAGACATGCGTGGTGCAAAAATGGATCAAACTGGTACCAGGCTGACCTCTGTGCTTTTTGCAGAACATAAAAATTGAGGTGGCCCAGGGTGATCCACTTTTGTCGCAACGGGGGCAGATTCCAAGGAAGTCGCTCAAGAAGATTCTCGATTCTTTGGCGCACGCGCTGCCATCACATGTCAATTCATTTGGCATTTTGGCCAATTTACATGCCATTGCCATTGCACTGTGGGCTGCGGGTTTCCAGATGTGCGGTGGTTGATTTCTACACCAGCAGGTTTTCGTATTCAAAGCTGAGGGATTGTGACAAGAATCCATTGCCATGGGATCCCTGGTTCATGATGGTTCTGTTCCTGTAATATCAGTGATCGAAGGAAGTTTAGAAGTCAAACTTCCGACAGTATGGACAGATGAAGAGCAGAGATGGGAAGAGTCAGAGAAGAGAAGAGAAGAAGAAAGAAGATCAAAGAAGAGAAATTCAGAAGAAAGAAGATCCAGGCGCGCGAAAAGGTAGGAAAGTCGCGAAACGCCGTGTTTTTCCAATGATTTGTGGCTCCGGGCTCCGGGGTCGAAAAGTATGCTCGCTAAAGCGGCGGGTGTGGAGCCATCTGGCCAGATGAGAGATGAAACGTTGCACGCCGTCGTGGCGCGAAGCACGTTTGGAAGTCAAAATGTACAAAACACACCAACGTCGGACCACTTTTGGAAGCTGAGATGTCGAAAAAGTGCACGCTGTTGCGGCGCGAAGCACATTTCCATGTCAAAATGTACAAAACACACCAGGTCCGGACCACTTTTGGAAGTTGAGATGTCGAAAAAGTGCACGCTGTTGTGGCGCGAAGCACATTTCGAAGTCAAAAGTGTAAAAAACTGACGGGTCCGGAGCACTTTTGGACGTTTAGATGTCATTTTGCGTGGCAGGCGCAAGGGATTCTGCACCTTGTCAAAACTGAGCAAAACGTGAGGGTTTTGTGGCATTCCCTAAAACGATGGCAGGCGTGGGACATTTGAAGAGGATCTGGCAAGATATCTTTTGCGTGGCAGGCGCAGTACAAGAGACATGTTCATCAGAGCTATTCGAAGGTCAGGGCGCTGATTTCCTGAGAGCGGTTGCATTTTGGAGCATCAGATTTTCAGTTTTGCTGAGATGATTTTGCGTGACTGCAGCACTTCGTATGACTTGGCAGCACTTTTACGTGGCAGGCGCAGCACTTTAGACACATGGACTGGAAAAATCGCAAAACGCAATGTTACGAGGCCGTCAGCTCTGCACTCAACTTTCCAATTTTGAAAGGAAGTCTCGCAGAATTGCTTCGTTTTTGATGTTGTCAGCTTGAAACATTGAGGAAGTCTCGCAGAATAGCTTCGTTTTTGATGTTGTCAAGTTCAAAAGTTCAGGAGATCTCGCAGAATTACTGCGTTTTTGATGTTGTCAAGAACAAAAATTGAGGAAGTCTCGCAGAATAGCTTCGCTTTCAAACTTGGAGATAGATAGATAGATAGATAGAAAAGAAAGAAATAAATAAAGAAAGATAGATAGATAGATAGATTTGATAGATTTGATGGATTAGATAGATTTGATGGATTAGATAGATAGATAGATTAGATTAGATTAGATTAGATAGATAGGTAGATAGATAGACAGATAGATAGATAGAAAGATAGATAGATAGATAGATAAATTTGATTGGTTTGATGGATTAGGTAGATAGATAGATGGATGGATGGATAGATACATGGATAGATAGTTAGAATGAGAGATAGATAGATAGATAGATAGATAAATTGATAGATAGATAGATATGTAGGTGGGTAGATAGATAGATAGATATGTAGGTAGGTAGGTAGATAGATAGATAGATAGATTTGATAGATTTGATAGATCTGGTAGACTTGATGGATTAGACAGATAGATTAGATAGATGGATGGATGGATGGATAGATAGATAGTTGGATAGATAGATAGATAGATAGATAGAGATAGGTAGATAGATCGATAGATAGATAGATAGAGATAGATAAATATGATAGATAAGATAGACAAGATAGATAGGTAGATAAGATAGATAAGGTAGATAAGATAGACAAGATAGA
>Ga0126342_10005432_pt1 | contig 22228 bp, 22 predicted proteins | sample Cyp1metagenome_FD_92528 | JGI IMG/M metagenome (GOLD analysis project Ga0126342, IMG submission 92528) | Coral microbial communities from Lord Howe Island, Old Settlement Bay, Australia - Cyphastrea 1 metagenome | ecosystem: Host-associated > Invertebrates > Cnidaria > Coral ...
AGCCATGCTGAGCCCAAGTCACCTCTACAACTGCCATAGGAGTGTCACTTGGGATGTGGTCTGGCTCATCCACCTACTTCGGGCTCTTCTTCACCTCAGAGACTATACCAACTTCTGAACTACCAAATCCCGTAGCCATGGCACTGCGTAGACAATCACCGGGTCACGGTTGCTGAAGGTAAACGTGTACTTAAACCCTGAAGCCTGTTGTTTAGAAACTTCCACTGGTTGCCCCATGCTGGCCAAATCGCTGTTCATCTGGCAGAACTTGTCCCACACGCCCAATTCTTCGGGGGTGGCTCGGTGCGTCCAGCCACCAGGCATAGTTGAAACGTTGGGATTGTCATGGGCCACCACTAAAGCTTGAGGAATCACACTGGCCACCATTGAAACAAAGATAAAATTTGCCTTTGGAACCATGGCAGCGACGGGTGTTGTGAAACAAGGCTTCGGGGCCTCGGGGCGGTTTCAATCAACAGATGCGGGAAAGTGGAAACATAGAGACATAGAGACCTGAAGTCCCCAGACTTGGCTCAGAGATTGACCTCATTACCCTCTGGCAATGTTGTAGCCCTTTGGGTTTCTGTGAAAATATAGCCCTCAAATCAGCCTATCATCATGCCTAAAGTGGCCATTTGGAGCTCAAAAACACGTTTTTTTTGCCGCAACTTCCACTGGGTGATCTGTACTGATTCATCTCCAAATCTTTGTGGACGATGGACCTCGGCGGGAGGCCAACGATCGGTTGGTGGTATACCTACCCCTCTGAAAAACATGAAAGTCAGTTGGATGGGAAAACAAGTTCCAAACCACCACCCAGGTATAAATTGAAGAACAATTGCAAACCAAACATCCAAATCAAACCAACCATTGAACAAGACACAACAAGACACATACTCATCTCTTCAATTTCTGTCAAAGTGATGCATAACATAAATCATAACTACATAATTTTAAAACAGAAAAACACAGTTGATATGGACAATTCGGCTGATATGTGAGCATGGAAAGAGAAGTGAAATTAACCTGATGGAGGAAATCATAGTGAGAAACTGTGTTGCGCGCAGAACCTTCTCCTTCAAGCAATGATATTGGAACAAGAGGTTTCCTGTCTCGCTCGTGTTCGCAGGACTCAATAATGGACATCCTAGTGAACTGCCAGAGCTGTCCGCTTCATTTCTTTTGAGTTCAACATTTTCTGCCAAACTCAGATTGTGTATGGGTTTGAATATAGGGTAGGCCTAAAAATATCTAAAAATCCACCAGCCAATTCAGCCAATCATCATTTTCCCATCTTTTTCCCCATGTTTCATGGCAGGAAAATCCATGGTTACGTCCCGTCTCAGCTGTCCACTGCAGATGGGTCGAGACCTCTGCGAAAGGCAGATGGACCATGATGGACCGATGGACCCGGCGGGGTGCCCAGTGTATCATTCAGATATTGCTGATTAATGAATGATATAGTATAGGTGGTTATAAATGATATATGGTATTATATGGTAATGAATGATATGGTATTTTTCTAGTCCTAAATCAGTTACAAGTGACATATCAATAGTTTTACCAAACAACTCAGGTTACTTCACGGATTCATAAACAATAAAGCCCATTCATATACCATAAAAGATACCTTCTGGGCTAAAAATTGGTTTTGAATCCATGAAGTCACCCCAGAGCTGGAACTACGACAGCGAGGTCTGGTGGTTCCGAACGGCAACCGACCACTGTTTGCTGGCCCTGAGGTCTGGCCCCTTGCACCGACCACAACTCGGGGTTAACAAAGTGTTTTTTGTCCAGCCTTCTGCCTTCAGCTTCGTGCTGCTTTGTGGGGCTCCTTTTTCGTGACGGCCACCAGAGTCCAGGCTTTCTTAGTTTTTTTGGATCCGGACGTGTTTCCGGCCCTCACCAGGTGTGAGGAACAAGTCACTTGTTTGCACAATTGCATATCATACGTGTACAGCTTTTGGTCTTGCACCCCGACAAGGCCTGTTAAGCTCTTACCTGCCTCTACCCCAAATGGATCTTATCCATGAGTTAGGGTGGGGCAGATGACAATGTGTGGGGGTTGTTATGAAATATCTGGTGGTACCATGTGGTACTGGAACAAGTTGAACAAGCTCATCTCTGCATGTGTTTAAGACAAAGTCTTCACCCCGCAACCACTGTCCATATTTGAATCGGGATCTCTTCCATGTTTTCCCCCAAAAATATCCGAAAATCAGTGCATGGCGCTCTCCCAAGTTAGATTTCCATGCCGTATCTCGAGGGTGCTACCATTCCGTGGCTGGTCTTTGTAGCCCAAAACACACACTATGCATCCCACCATATTCTCCCGTGTCCCCCTTGAAGATGGCCAACACTTAAACTATGTACCCATAATCTAATTCATGATCTCACAATCTTTAGTTGTTTTTTTACACAATATCTCACCATGTTTCATAGTATCTTTTATAGTTGGACTTTCAACTTTGGTTACCTTTTCTAACTACAAAGATACGACCAAATCATAACAAATCATTAAAAAAAAACGTTTCATCTCCCAAGTTCCATTCGCTGAAGCCCAGCGGCTGGAAGGGTCAAGAGCTTCAGCCGGAGATGCACGAAGAAACCTTCCAACTCCTCCAGGGTCACCTGGGGATGTCGAATCTTCTGTCAAATTCCATGGGAAAATCATGGGAAAAAACTGGAGATCATCAATCAAAAACTCATGATTTTCTAGGAAAACGGCTGATTTGTTTAAGGATCTCATGGGATTTGATGGTGATTTACTTGGGATTCATGAAATTCATGAGGATATTGGAAATAGCCAGGGACAATTCTTCTGTCATTATCGATGGTCCATGGCTATTCTCAAAACGTGATGGGGGAAATGACTGGAAGATCCGAGGGAAGACGATGGCATTGGCCAAGAACCCACGTGCATCCAGCTTCCATATAGAATGTACGTGTTTTTTTCTTCAGGAAAAGAACAAGTTGCATCTGCGGTTTTTTTTTGACCCGTTTTTCTTGGATAACCACTAAATCTCATTCAATATCCCATAGGATCCATATATGCTATATGTGGTAACATTTACCATCAATATACCCCAAATGTTAGCATATATACCATACATGGATCCTATGGGTATTATTAAACATTATTGTGTCTGGATGTTTCTTGCTGAAATTCCCCTTTTTTCTCGCTGAGCATGCCCACGGCATACGTTTCATGGATGTCCAATCGCTGGTGCAGCAGTGAAAGCAGTGGCCTGTAGCGTTTGAGGTTTGGACACCGTGCGTGTGTCTTGAAATGGAATGTTCCCAAACTGGCAAATTAAATGTACATTCCATTTTGCCAGTTTGAATGAAGGATATATGAATATTGACTATCAATCATTTTTCCATCATTATATTCATCAAACCAATTAGTTCCGAGAACATGTCTGATGATTGAATGGATTCGGGGACTAAGCTTGACAAACCATTGGATTCCAGGCCAATTTGAATGGAGTTAGGGTGCCAGTTTAGTAGCGAATCGTCACTTCTTGGGGGCTAGCCCCTCTAGTTAATCATTTAGCTGCCGTTTAACCAACTGGGGTTTATACGGTTTATTAATTCAGCATTTACATTGAGAATGGTGAGTAAGAGCGGTAAATAAAATAACCCTGCTTTATCAAATTAATCCCTCTTAATCCCAAATCATTGTTTAATCATGTTGTTTGATACCGCAAATCATGGTTTAGCAATCCAACACGAATAATGGTGATTTATTGGGATTATCATTACACATTATGAAACACTGTTTAATACTTGTTATTATTCCATCAAAAGTCAATGGTTTTTCGGTTTATCATCAAAATACCACCAAATTGTTCAACCATGGTTCCTATTCCGTGGTTTCATAATGGGTCAAAATGGGTTACCCTCTGGTAATTTAACATAGCTATGGAAAAGCACCGCTTTTAATTGGTAAATCAGCTATAAATGGCCCATCAATACCCATCAACATTCCATCAAGCTCGGACTTCGGGCCTGTAACTTGCGGCGGCCGCTTTAAACTGACTGCAGAAGACCTCCAGCGAAGCCGGAGCAGATTCTGTTGAGCGTTGGGGGTACCCAGTCATCCCAGTAGACCATGTTTTGGTCTTGAACCGCTTTTTTTTTTGAGGATCGCCCATGTTAGGAAACCCCCCAGATGGGGGTGTCTGGATATACCCATTTGATGATATAGCTGGCAAAGCATCTTGTATATATTATGTGTTTGTTGGTCAAGTCACAATGATTCTCAACTAAATACATTTTTTTAATGCTCATTCAGCTCACAATCTTTGATTGAACAAAGCATAACTTCCCAAATGTTCCCTTGTTTGTGCACATAACAGAAACATACTGGTAACATATATACAAATAAATAACTCATATATATATATATTATATACATGTATATATATATATACATATATTCATCTATATATAACACATGTATAAATATATATATATATACATATTCAATGTTAATTGCTTCTGCAAATGAAGGAAACATAGCCTGATCCATCGCTAGGTCAACTTAAAACCACATGTTGTCCCGTTGGCGTCGAAAACGACGCCGTCGCCGATGACCTGCGTTTGCACAGATCCTCCATCCTTCAGCTGCTGCTCCACCTACGGAAATCAGGAACCGGTAGGCAGCAAATCCATGGTTTTCTGTTACCGGATACCCCCAAGAATGTGTGTATAAATATAATTACGTATGTATAATGTATATATTATATCATCCAGAATCCCATGATATTTCGTTATAATCAATATCATTTCTTGTTACCTGATGGAGGAACAGGCTTCCCAGCTGCGTCTTGCGAAGGTCACCAAGCACTGAGACATCCACTTGTGCCAAGCTCTTTTCCAAACTTCTCTGGACAGTTGAGCCTCAGTTCTTTTCAGCAACGTCATCATGTTGGAAACCAAGAAACATGAAACCAATGTCTCTTAAAGTGTGCAACGCCCGAATCATGAAGATACCTTCCTAACCTATCAGTTGCAGCTGCTTCGTCATTCTCAATCTTGGATGTCTACAAGTAGAACTGTTTCGAAATTGCACTGGCACTAAAATTGTGTTCTCAAGTTGGCATGATTTTGTAGCAACAATTTTTCGTGTGGTCCGTGGCAAGTCAGTCTTCGCCCAAAGATATGGGATAGAATCCAAACCCTTTCCCCTGTTTTTCTGCCAGAGCCTTATTTCGTCAATTCTTTTCTTTCTGTCCCCATCGACACTGTCGACAGTTGGAATGTCATCCTTGATGATTCTTTGGGACACCCGTTTAACGTTTCACCATCCCACCATCTGGAAGCCATGAAAGGTCGACTTTCCAAGCTTTTTTGACGACCTTCGTTGCCATACTCGCAACGGGGCAACGGCCTTAAATGTTCTTGACTGGTACGCAACATGAGGATGGATTAACAGCTGGTACGCAAAAAATGGAGTTGATAGGAAGAGGGACATGCAGACAAAAAAAAGGAACTACAAAGAAAACAACCAATTACCAGTCCACCTATGGAGCTCCAGGGGCTCTTGACGTTTTGGTGTCCCAACGCAGCGCCAAACAGGCCCTGTTGCGAAGATGCTCAAACCTGTGAAACGGTTTGGCGGTGGGGACGGCGAGCGATGGGACGTGCAAAGCCGAGTGTGAGTGAATTTTGTGATACTAATAATAGATGATGACAATAAATTATAGTACTTGGAAATCAACCAATTGACGCATGGCACATGACACCACACGACTCAGAAACACTGAGTGCTTTTTTCTCATTGGATCTTTCAAGTTCAAGTCATCCTAAGCTGATCTTGCACCTGCAACACGCACAGCTCGCACGATCTCGCGTGAATGGTCGCTGATTGTCCATTTCACACAATTCCACTTCCAGGAAGGTAAGACTCAAATGATATAGTAGTAGTTATAATCATCAATATAGTATGTAATAATCACTTGGTATAATCATCAAGTGGTTCATTATAGTTATACTATGATTGTTATCACCATTTTTATTCACCATTTTTGGATGTTTCATCTATTATCATATACATGGACTATTATCATGAATGGTACTAATTCTGAATGGTAAAACTCAAATGATTCACCACGTGTTTTCTCATGGACCCATAGCCAACCATCCAACCATCACATGTTGAGTTCCCAGCTGATGTGTATATGGTTGCGCTTGACCTCCGCCACGAAACGTGAGGTCGGTCACCCGAGCTATGGGATCTGCTCGGGTATTTTGCTGTTTGTAACCGTTCCGAAAACATGTTTGTATATCAAGAGATATTAACAGTTATTGGGATAATTAAACTATGATATACATATACATATCTAATACATATATATGGGATTGATATACATATACATATCTAATACATATATATGGGATTGATAAACTAATACATATCTAATACATATATATATATACACTATTATATACCGATATCCCAAGTAGACCACAATAATTAAGTCATATCCCCAGCGGTTGTTGGTTCTTTCTGATTCAAGTTCGCTATATTCACATGTTTGTTTGTTCTGTGTATTTCCAGCGGACGCCTTCACATTGGAACAACACACCGCATTTACTGAGTTTACTGTACCCTTGGCAAAGGTTGACATGACGATCTTTTCTTCAGAGCTTAAACCTTGACAGAAACACATCCCCAAAGTAAAAATTGGACAGATCCAAGCAACAAAAACATCAAACTTACCCTTCAAACTTTCAAACATGGGTTTGTCTGAAAATGTTGGGTATATTCCCATAATAATAGCCATTTAAAAACGGGATTTTATGATCAGCAAAACCATTGGGTAAATGGGGTACACAACATTTTCAGACAAAGCCTCCGAGCGATTTCATTGCTCAGAGCGACTCAGAGCCGGGCAAAAGTCTGGGTGCAGCTCCAAAAAGCTCAAAGACCCATCGATCTGATCCAAGACCTGGAGGGATTGTTGAGTCCTGATGGGGGATGGCAACGTTTCACACATAAAACACATGAGTATCTCATGTAAGTAATGGGAAAACAATGACAAAACTCACAAAAGTGAGGGTATATAGTTGTATTGATTGCACATTCACAGACAATCTTCAGGGCCTTCAGGGTATGAGAGATTTAGAAATGGACCAGCCTGTCTTAGCAAATGGGCACTATCCACTTTCTGGGTCCAAACAACATATGTGCCTGAAAATGTGGGAAAACCATACAGTAGAGACAATAACTATGGGGTATCATGACAATGTCAACTAACATGTTGTTTCATTTTTAAATGTTCAGAATTTTCTGGTGTCATGCCATGTCATGCCCCATCGTTGTTGGTTCTTGCCACATTTTCATCTGGCTTAGTCCACATATACGCCTAAAACACAATTTTAATAGGAAAGATGCTGATACAACATGTGATAAAAGGATACACCATTTGACTAAACAAACCCTTTCAGGATCTTTTAGGAACCCCCATTGTTTGTTGATTAATATGTACATATTACAAACATATATACAATTATACAGATATAATGTTACATTTTATAACATATGGTCATATACAAATATTATATTATAATATTGTTTGTTTTTAATTATATTAAATTATATGGATATTACAATATAATATTGTGGATTGTCTATTTTTTAATATAAATTATACAAACACATAATTACAATCCATAGCTCTACATCAAAAAATAGACAAAGACATCATGGATCAATGCATCCAAAGACACCGTGGCAAGGTCCGAGCCACTAGACCTTGGCAGAGGTTCCCAGGTTCCCATAGCTTTGCCAGGCTCTGGGACGTCAAATAACTGAATATGACCAATTTTGATAGGTAAATCATCATACAAATCATCTATTTCATCATCTATTTCTATCATAAATCATCAGGTTTATGACGGTTTATGATGAAATATCTTCAATTTTTATTGGCCATGGCTTCTATCCATGGCCTCCCATGGAAGCAAAGTATGACATAACCAGAGCGGTTTTCTGGCCTCAAGATCATCCATATGGACTATTCATAAATACTCATCAATGGGTCCATATCATAATCGGATTTAATATTATATATATATGAATGGTTATTATTATGATATGGAATATAAATGAATATATTTAATATATTTATGATATGAATGGTACCAATGGGATATATCTCATAATATACAGTATCCATATCATCATCGTAGCGTCCCACAGCATCGAACTTCCACGGGACTCCGGGCGAAGTGGACGAAGTCGAGGTCGTCGAGGTCCCAGTCTCAGCGGATAGCACGGGATGCCGAATGATCATCCCCACCGGATCCCAGCATTGCAACCCTCTGGTAATGACTAGCAGTTTGCATTGATGTTCATTTTTTTCCCCTATATCTATTAATATCCATTAATGGTGTTAACCATCCAATTTATTGGGCTACCCTCTGGTTATGTCAAAATAGCTATTGAAAATGATCATAGAAATAGTGGATGTTCCCATTGAACATGGTGGATCTTTCCATAGTTTTTGTATGTTTACCAGAGGCTACATTAATTAACATATGATACAACATATCCCATGACGGATCCATGGTGCTGCGATATATGGTGCTCCATGGATCCCATCAATATATTCCAGTCGTGTTAGCATATATACCAGCACCATGGATCCTATGGGTATAAATTAAGCCTTGTTCATGAGGGGATGATTCTCCCTTAAAAATGGGACAATAATGGAACAATATACTTTAATAAATCCAGTTCTTTGAACATTGCAGCATGGCACATATGAAACATCTACCCACCAGCTGACAACCGTCCAGGATCTTTCAAGCCAGGCCCAAAGCCATTGTCTTCCCAGATGACTTGCGAGACACACTAAGGACAAATTGAGAAAATTCACATGGGGACCACAACTGGTTGGTGGTTTCAACCTCTCTGAAAAATGATGGAGTTCCGTCAGTTGGGATTTTCTGAAATTCCCAATATGATGGGAAATTCATAAGATTCCATGGTTCCAGTCACCACCAATCAGCACAATGTTTTTCACCTGATGGCCATATCCGGATTTTCCGGCTGTCGAGTTCCGAAAAATGTTCCTTCGCCAGGAACTTCAGGCTGGTTGGGAAACCCAGCTCCCCAAAGGTTTAACTCCCAGCAGTTTTATGTATAAGTTTCCATTACCCTCTGGTAATTTGTTACATAGCTATTGAAAATGGCCCAGTCGAAATAGTGGATAAAAACCCATTAAAAATGGTGGATTTCCATAATTAGTTGTGTTAGTTTACCAAAGGGTATCCCCATCAATAAGTGAACAAAATCTAAGGACATGGAAGCCACCGTGTAGACATCTTCTCTTTTCAGTCCTTTCCGTGTTAAAAAACCACCAATCACCGGGCTTGCGACTGCAAGGAGACCATTCGCCGATTGGTGATCCAACATACACCTCAGGTGTTGAGGCACCACGCTGTTGATGTCTGAAGGCTCAAAACACTGAGAGTCTCTAGGATTTGGCTATAGGTTCAAAACAAACATGAACAGACCCACGGAAGTAATTGCCTTCTTCAATGCATGGAATCTGAGAACAACTCATACTATCTCATTACATCTCATTACATGGTCTATTCATCTAGTCCATGTTGGATTTTCTCTTCCAGGACCGCGCTCTTCCGTTCACCGGTCAATATCCAGCCATGGCCGTGTCGCATCTGGGACCCCTTGACGCCACATCGGCCACGCGGTCGAAGTAGTCAAGGCGTTCAGCTAACGCCTGCGAGGCGTAACCGTTACGCGACTTCTGGATGAGTCAAGGCCACAACAAAAATGGGTTAACCAGCTACATCATGGCAGCATAGATCATCATATGGATTCGTATGGCATCTAAGCTTTAGAATCATGATTGAACCGACAACAGCGGTGGCAACAGTGGGTTTGGACCGAGAAATTGGCGATTCTAACCAAGCAAATATGACATGATCGATAACAATGATGAACAAGTGGCTAGTATGGTTAAATGATCCTCAAAGGGGTTGATGGAGCAAGACATGAAAATGGGTGGGCGTGCAATTGACCAGCTTAACCTGTATGTGAGTAAATCACCAGCATTTCTGGCTGGGTAAAACACGCTCATCAATGGAATCCACATTATGTTGAGACATGTTGAGACTATTATACACGGTTATCCATGATTATTCTCCATCTTGAGATTTCTATATCATTATCCATTCTTATCCAATAAAATCATCTTCAGACTATGAGTGGTTGCAATCCAGCTAGTTGACTTCGCCTCGGCTTCGGCCGCCAAACGCTCTTGGTCCTGCGCGGTGACACTATGGCGCCGCGATTTGACATGATAGAACTATATTATGGTTATGTTATCACGAAAATTGTTAAATTTGACATAACTATTAACAAAAACCATAGGTGGAATTCCAGGGGTAGTGTTACTTGATGTTACATCAATCAATTCTTGTTGCGCACAAATTTGGCCTGTATGAAACATCTTCTGAAGGGATCTGGGCACTTCTTTGCACCTGTGGCGCCATATATCACACCTCCACTTCCGCTTGCTGTAGAAGTGGCAAGTATAACTTCTGAATTCGGTGCAGCCCCCGTTTCCAAACTCTAAGCCGCATCATCCAGAGGATTAAAAAAACCATCAAAATAACCTCCTACACTTTCCATCTTTTTTGGCATCACAACCTGGAGGTAAAAACATTCACCACCTTTACATTGTTCCGGGCCTGCACCATTTGTTCACATTCCTTGTGCAGGGCAGTGGTTTTTCGGAGCACCTGCGACCCAGTGGACCCAGGACCCAAACATCTGATGGCTTTTGGGATAGATGGCTTTGGAAACCATCCAGAAATGTTTTGGAAACTGACATCTATTTCCCCTTTCTGCAAGTTTTCCACATGGCTAACTAGGAAAAAAACATTGTCCAGAGATGCATCCTGTGATGTCCCAAAGTCTGGGGCTGCCATGAAAAAAGTACGTGATCTGAATGCAGTTTCTGGAGGCGCATCCCATCACTTTTCATCACTTTTTCCAGCATTAAATGGAATACCATGTCACCGATGTCACCCAACATGCACCAAATTGGCTGCAGCTCAAAGTTTTCTTGACCCCGGAACTTAGAGAGTGTAGCAGCAAAATCACAGATCAATATAGTATTCCTGCAACAAATAGATACAAATTTATATAGAACCTATCAGTGGCAGCTTTTTTGAGCCAAAAGCCAAGCAGATTCTTCGCCTCACACCGTTGCCGATCCAACTCTTTTAGCTGTCCCAGCACGGTATCAAGCCTCAGACATGGCGGAGAGGGTACAGGGAGATGGGTCAGATCCGAAAAATGTTGGGAAAACGAACAACAATCCCATCATATTTTTTTGCATCCATTTTCCATCATTTTCCCATTAAAAAACACGTTAATTTATGAGACCCATCCTCTTTCAAAGAGACCCCTTTCATCTGACCTTTGAGGGCCCTACTCCTCACAAGCAGAGTTGCAGATCTCTTGCACTTGGCAAATCCTGCGCCAGCTGTGCACTTTGGGACCTGAAGGAAAATTCAGGTGACTTCAGGATATCTAAAAACCAGGTCTTAGAAGAAATGAGTTGATCAGATGTTTAAACATGTGAGAACATCGTTACATACTATATCTACAAGACTTGCTACCCAATCCATACAGTACCATGCCGAATCCAATGTTCCAAGCCTAGGCATTTGCCCCAATATTCAAAGAAATGTCCGATTCCAGTATCAGGTGGTAGGTGCTCGCCAGTGGCACTGATCGGAGTGATGTTGAAAAACAATAAACATGCCAAATGTGAAACATTGATCGTGAGTAGCAAACTCCCAACTGCTGCGATCTTATCATATCGTGGCACGCATTCTAGGCTTCATATCCCCCAACTAAGGTGGAGCTCACCCTTAGTCTCGCAGATATTGGTTACAAAACAGTGATACCAACCCCAATGCACGACCTTTGACTAAAAACATGTCATCAAACTTCATCAATCCATTCTAGAAAAACTTTGGTTCATGTCACCCTCTTCACCAGGAAATTGGATGAATAAAGAGATAACAAATTATCATTCTTCATCATTGTTCACATCACCAAATTCTTCTCCTTGTGGTCATCATTTAGGTGACGAGGATGGGATCCTACCACTAACTGGTTGATAAGCCTATATAGTTTATAGTAAGTCACCATTGATCAATGGCTTATCCCATCTATAAATGGGTTATCCCATCCATAAATGGGTTATACCATTTATAAATGGGTTATACTATCTATAAATGGGTAATACCATGGGTTATACTATGGTTATACCATAGTTATACTATGGTTTACCAATGGTTATACTATTTATTAATGGGTTATAAACTGGTTATACTATGGTATACTAATTCGGTCCCACCACTGCACATCCATCATCCGGTCCATTGCCAGCGCCCTCGACGCTTAGAGGCCTGGATGAGACACCAGGAACCAACAAGCAAGGGAAAAGGGAGGGGGTGAAATGGATTGGACCACACATCTTATGATCTTTCAATGAATGAAACACACATATATATATATATATATTTGAATGAGACTTAACAGGAGAGATACAAACAAACCCACATAGTGAGAATTTGACTAAGCAAAAAACAGGATTTGTCAGTAAGACATGCATGTGGACATGAGATAGGAGAGACCCTCTGGTCAATTCGATCAAGTACATAGCCTGGAGCTGCAAAACAAGCCCACTTCTTTAGGGGCGCTCCCAGGAATAAAATCATGAGGATATCGGTCAAATGTTTTGCAACCCCCAATAATGGACTCGCACTTTTTTAAAAAAAATATGGTCTTAAATGATAAACTCTGATAAGATAGAAACATGATGAAACATGTAAACATATGAGTACATTCTAAACATATGAGTACATTCGTGTAACCCAATTTGACCCCTTTCTTGGATTGTTCACCCCCAATCCCTCACCAGTTGGCGTTGGCCTCCTGCTGCAAATGTCGATGCCGCACCGACTGCCAGTGCTTATGGAAGGCCTGCCAGGTGCGGCGACGGTGACACAAGGCATCAACTTGTGGCATCCCCAGAATTTGGACCCAGAAACAATGCAATTCTTGATGGTTAAATCACTCAAACTTGGTAGTATGCCTCAGTTTTGGACACACCCAGATGTTTTTAAAGTGACATCCCGATTTTTTGTGGATCAACAAAATCTCTTGGATCACATCCATACGGACCCCCACTGGTGTAATGCCGTCACCTCGAAGCTGCCCTTCTCAGCATCTGCCACCTCCTGCAGACCACCTGAGTTCCCTGTTTTTTGGTGGACACCTATAGAAAAACCGGGGAACAATGGGTTTTGTCAAGCTATTAAGCTGATTCCCCTGGGTATGAGCCAAATTTCGGAGGACGGAAGGAAAAGGATTGTAGCACTACTGAAGATCAATATATTAAATTCATTTGAGTACAGTGCATGTTTTTGACCTGGGTGACAAGCCGAACAGCACATTTATATGTCACATATATATATACATACTTACATATATCTATAAATATATATATATATATAGTGCAGACTTATTTACATATATTTTGGCGCTATGAATGCCAAAAACACATCGTTGCTCCACATCATATCGTTGCCCAGCGGCTGTTCACAGAGCTGGTCAGCTCATCTAAAAGAGAGACCTGACCTTGGCTCCGGCGCCGATGTCATCGACAGGATCTTTGGGGATCCCAAATGTTTGGGCGTTGTTCATGGCATATTCTGGCTGGTTTACAATGGAATATCCATGGGAATATCACCAGCTAATGATATCCATTTTGGGTATGAAAATGGTTTTTGTCTAGGAACAACAAATGATGTATTTTGTTGATCGGAAGATGATGATAAACCATCATAAGACACACCCATATTTGGATGGAGTTGTTCTGGTGCTACCAGGGATGTCCTTAATTGTCCAGTTAAGGTTATATGGGTCTGAGAATGGTGTACTTATACCCGTCAAATAGCTATTTCAATGGGAACAGCTATGATTAACCATCTAATTTTGTTGGGACATGCTATGCTTCACCATCGAATTTTTTGGTACCCATATTGACACCACCCCGGACCCCGACTGATCGGCCCTGAGTGTTGCAACGCTCCGAGAGCAGCAAGTCGGTGGCCATGCCTAATGTGGGAGGAGATGGGCAACATCTCCAACCTGCAAGATTTAACAGATCCATTTTTTTTCATGGAAACTTACTCAATGATTGGGCTAAGGTTCTTGCTATAGTTGGACTCTAGCGCCATGTTTCTCAATTGCATACGAATTCTTGCTGTTTGGGGTTGCACCGCCCCCACCAAATTCAATCTGAGTTTCATTTACCCAATTTACCCATAATGTGGGCCTTACCCAGGGCCACCCAATGCCATAAACCTACCAGTTGGGGATGATTAACATCCTAGCCATAAAAAATGGTGGCCCCTCCAGCCGCTTCGCCAAGCCCAGCAGCGAGGAGGTCGAGGTCCGTAGGGTCCGTAGCTTGGGATCAGCCATGATTTTTCGATCCACGCTTCTGAGATACGAGAAATGCGACGCAGAGTCATCACCGTGGTGAAACAAAAACATGTGTTAAGCCGCCACAAAAATCATATCCCATAGGATCCACGTATGCTATATATGGTAACATGGATCCCATCAATATACCCCAGTCATGTTAGCATATATACCAGCACCATGGATCCTATGGGTATAGGGATACCATGGAGAATTCACCAACCATATATCGGGATGATGGATGGTCATGTGGAGGGTATTCTGGCAGCCAATAAACCATAATAAACCTACCATTTGGGGATAATGTGTACCTGCTTTTTTGTTGAGGGAATGGGAGTTTCCTGAGTGAAATTCCAAGTGCAAAAACTTGAATAATCCGTATGCGAGGGTCACACGATGTCACAGGTGCTTTTGCGGCAACTCACTGAATTTAGGTCATTTAGGTAGTCATTCTGGAATAGAATATGGATGAATATGGAATGATGTCCAAAAAATCAAATTTCACTGTTTTCTTTTTGATTTTTCCATATCTATTCCAGTATGATTGTACTTGGACCAGTGCTGAATGTATCTTCGCACGTCGTTTAGGAAGCGGCCAGACATGAAACCTCAAAAATCAGCACTGCGCCGCTGGCATATTTTGGAGTGCACAGACATGCTGAAGTCAAACAATCACAGCTGGCTGTGGGTCAAAACTTTGGGTCTCAAAGAACCACGAAGTTTTGGATAATGATCATCCCGCAATAGATGGGGTGCTATAAAACCCCACAATTTCATCGGTTTTGAACATTGCTCATGTGTACTTACCCAACTGTTTGACCCATCCCTAGATGAATTAGGAAGGCATGTTCTTCGAAATGAATTGGCAACATCGAATTCCAGTAAGAGAAACGTCAAACGACTTCATGATTGACTTGCGAAGAAAACAAAACCACATATCACATGAAGTCCCTTGTCTAAAAGTACGTGAAATCCACAAACAGGAACAAAACCCAACAACGATCATTAAAACCTCAATCAACAATCCTCTTTCAGCTTGAAAGCACTACTGTCATAGTGCACCAGGTGCCAGTGAACACTGATGACTGGCGGATTGTGACCCAGCTGATCCTGGCGTCTGGCTGTGGTTTTCATCTCCAAGAAAGAGAAACCAACAGAATTTCTATGAATTTTCCATGAGATTTTCATGAATATCTTCTGGAAAAATATGGAAAAATGGCGAATCGAAAAAATAAATCGTTCACTGATTTTCCATTTTCACTTGGCATGCATCCCAAAGATAATGGGCTCAGAACAGAATGTGTTTCTTTGGGTGCCCCCTCCGGGTGCCAACACTTCACCACTTGAGCTTTGCTGCCAGTGCTCAACCGGTCCTGCCACCACCACTCTTGAGAGCGCATTTGGCAAGGGAGCGGTGCTGTCCTGCACGGATCACAGCGATACAATGAGGTGTACGCAAAAAATGTTTTGGCACCATTTATAATCCCATTAACTATAATCCTAGTATAATTATAGCTAATTATAGATCTATTATACTAAATCTATATCAATTTAGCTAAGTATTATATTCTATAACTCAATCATGGGGAGATCCCGGCGATCAAACATTCAAAGGTCATGGTCAAAAAAAACAAAACACACATGGGACATTTCCCTGCAAAACCCTGACTTCCAATGGCACCCGATCGGTGAAGAATGCCACGTCCTTGGCATCTTTCGCCCGCAGGAGTTCATCGTCCCACTTGAAGAAGTCGCAGGCGCGGTAGGTCCCTTTCCTCATGCTAACAAACAGCGGTTGGTGGGGGGAAACAAAGAACCTGAGATGGGGAGAAGGTGTGCATCAATGGCTATGGACATCCTCAAGTATGATCATGATATACTCTGATCTCTGATGTCTACTGAAACATGGAACAGAGTTGGCAAAAAGTGTGCCTCTGAAGCTTCAACAGTGTTATTTCACAACAAACAAACTGAGATGACTGAGATGACTCACTAGATACCTCAGGACCTCGTATCAGCAGAAAAGAGATACTTCAGATACCAGGATGGCCCTGATGGATGATCACAGCTGCAGCGATCATCGGGAGAGTTTTCATGGCAGAAATCACCAAACACCACGTGATCCGAGTCTCTTGACACGTGGATTTCTGCAGGACCAGAAATATCGTCCCCGATTCTCTGAAGCTTTCAACACCTGAGATTCCCGAGGACTTGGGTCAATTCAGAAGGGATCCACATAGCAATTACAAAAAAACAGAAACAACTTGAAAGCAAGTGACATGTGACTCATGTGACATGGATAAAATGGGATAACCTCGCAGATTTTCTTCAGAACAGAATGATTTGTTTGTTTACCTGCAATATCACAATGATGTTTGACGCACGAGGTTTTTCTGAGTTAGGCCAAACCCAGAGTTTTTCTGCCTTGGATGCTTTCCTGGTCCCAGCTATCAGAGGCCCGACATGCCCTTGACATGTGCATCTCTGAAACTTGGAGACTCCCCTGGGCGCTAGATCAATGTTGAGATGAATGATGCCTTAACTCTGTCCTTTCCAGCTTAGAACCTCTCTGCAACCCTCAGTTTAAAGGATTTGACACATACAATTGTTACAAAATGCAAGGTGAACCATCTAAAAATATCTAAAACTAATCCAAACTAGGGGTTATAAATGGGCTCCAATCATAATAATCATACTTACCGCTCACCATGGCCGGCGATGATGGGATTCCCCACGGGTTTCAAGTCCGCCTTGCGCCCGCAATGGCACATGGGCTTCCGGGCTGCCACTGCACCCACCTTGGGATTTCAGTCCCATGGTGAAATGGTGATTCAGAAAGCCATAAATTGAGAAGTTTACCCTCTGGTAAACTTGGTAAACATACAAAAAACTATGGAAAGATCCACCATGCTATTAATGGGAAAATCCACTATTTCAATGGCCATGTTCAATAGCAAACTGTTAGTTTACCAGAAGGTACATGCATTTAACCAGTCATAAACGGAGTTTACCCAAGTTAGCTTTTGTTTTTTGGGGGATTTATAATGATTTATACCCCCTTAAGTGGCTATCTTCATTGGCAAAGTGAGGCTTTCCGATATCGCCAAGGGACGGATTTCCGGAAGGTGAAATTCAGCCGCGCCGGGCCGCTGATGCTGTGCGATGTGAGGCCCTTGTCTTTGGGAACCTGACAGATGGCTGTCATTGGATTGGTTCCCTGAGGAAGATCTACAGTGAAAACATAGGAAAACAGTGTTTTTTTTGTTTCCAAGTACCATCTGGTAAAATTTGTTACATAGCTATTGAACATGGCCATTTATAGTGGATTTACCCATTGAAAATTGTGATTTTCCATAGTTATGTTAGTTTACCAGAGGGTAAGTAAGGAATTCTGGGTTTTCTGGCAATGTTGCTTTCATCCAATTCTTGCAGGTTGTGTATCAACTCAGACTTCAGCAGCTTTCTTCACCCATTCCACAAATGCAAATTTCGATCCGTCTTATGATAGTATCTTTCTTTCTTGAGCAACATCAACCAAACAGACTTTGAATCGCACATATGATTTTAACTTGTGAATCTGTTGGAATGAAACACTGTTCCACAGAAACCTGGGGTGCAATGATCCATATCACCCCAACTAGCACAATCTTTCGGTGATCTATATTCCCACCCAAAATCAATTCCTAAATCAATTGGCATTCGAGCATTCCTAAGATCCTAAGTAAATTGGTTAATCATGAAAAAAACCACCACTGTTCCTCTTAAAATGGTCACCCTTTATGAAGGCATTTCTTAGTTAGTTCATACCAACCATCTTCAGATACATCCCTTGGCATTTCGGCCTCATGGCGCCAAAATTCTTGGAAACCTTCCCAGCACACCAGCAGCGAGTTGTGTGGCAAACGGATGCTAAAGGAGGTGATGCGTCCACCACCTGAGGATGAGGTCGTTCGGATTGGTGGCTCATGTTCAAGCTCTTGCATCAAATTCGGCAGGCACTAATCTTGATCCAGTCTCATATTTGGACATGTCAAAAAATGGTTTGTGTAATTGAAGACGTCTTTGTTGCTCTTGATTGAATCATGGCCGTCATGCAGCAAAACCACTGTATCGACTGGCCACCAGCTCAACCCACCGGCATCCCATCCCACTGGTGGATCCTGACTGATCTCATTTACCAAACATCAAGCTCTGAGTTCATTAACCAGTTACTAGAACCATTTTCCAACCATGAGGTTTCATCCCACATTCGAAAAAACACAACCCCAATCCCTCTAAACCTTGATGTTCTCCCAAAATAAAACAACAAAACACCTACGAAGTATCCCCAACCCCCATCCTCATCCCATCCCCTAACCCCCATCCCCTAACCCCCATCCCCAACCCCCATCCCCCCACCTTCCCGTTCCGTGGCGATCTGCGCCACCGGCTTCATCCGAAACTGGCGCGCCGCGCCGAAGGTCACCGAGGCCACGATGGCCCAGGGACCGATCAGCTCCACCGGGTCGCTGTGGGCACCCAGGAAATCCTCCTGGATGCCACGGTGGAGCCCGTGGAGCGATGCCAACTGGGGTGGTTGACCTATACCAAGCCCTAGTGGAAATTGATGGTTAATATATAGTTAATATATGGTTAATGATGATGGTTAATGATTATGGTAAACTAACAGTTTGCTATTGAACATGGCCATTGAAATAGTGGATTTACCCATTCAAAATGGTGGATCTTTCCATAGTTGTTTGTATGTTTACCAGAGGGTATATTACCTCTATAACTGGTTGGTGGTTGAGCTATACCCCTCTGAAAAATGATGGAGTCAGTTGGGATGATGAAATTCCCAATATATGGAAAAACAAAACATGTTCCAAACCACCAACCAGAATATATACCTAGAGCGTTGTTTTACCCCATAATTTTCACAATTTTAACGACTTATATCTACTTGGAGTGTACGTACCTATAAATAATGAACACAGCACCAAACAAATGCAGATGGGTAATTATGCCGTGAGAGATTCCAAACGATATCTGTAATACAGGATTGTCAGGTAGCATAAAGTGATGGGATCGGAAAAGCGAGCGAAGAACAAATCCCAACGAACACAGAAATCACTGGGATAAAAAGGATTAGAAAGGGTGCATTGAAGCCGGCACGGAAATACTCAGATTTACCCTCTGGTAAACTAACATAACTATGGACAATCACCATTTATAGTGAATTTCCCCCCAAAAAAATATGATTTTCCATAGTTGTTTGTATGTTTACCAGAGGGTAAGTCGTTCCTCTAGTGTGTTGTGACAACACAAAAATGCCGCAGACTTCACGGTTTGTTGAACCATATCACCTCATTCAGTAGGTTTATAGAAGGGTTTCTCACACGATCATGCAGTATCCCGACATATTGTTGGTTAAATCTCCATACTGTATCGATATTATGTTTTTTTTTTCCATAACCATTCATATGATTCATAACCAATACACATACATAAAGTATCCTAAAGTTGCTTAGTTGTATCCCCACCATCTCCCATGAAATCACCATAATCCAATATTAAATTGTATCCATTATTATATTAATATCCCATTGTAAGTTGATTCAGATCTCATTTCCCAACAGTTGGATCGCCATTTCCTGGTCGCGGTAGAGGTTGGCCACGCAAAAGTTGGGCTCCCAACGCCAGGCCTTCAGGGCGTAGCTGCTGGCCGCATAACGCACCTGAGACTTGATCTCTGACCCTGATTAGATGTGTTTCATGATGTTTACCACTATAAATTACCCACAATAAATGGTGATTTAATGGTGGTTTAATGGTTTAACAATGGGTTAACAATGGTGAATAGTGGGATGATATGGGAATTACCACCTGGTTATGACTAACAGTTTGCCATGGAAAGATCCACCATTTTTAATAGGTAAACCATCTATTTCTATGGGCAATTTTCCATGGCTATGTTAGTCATAACCAGAGGGTAAACATGGTTAAACACAATGTTAAACACACATGTTGTGAAACAGATCTTTCCCCTCGAAACATCTCCACACCTGTCTCTCACCAACTTCCATTTGGACTTCAACTTCATGTGTCATATTTTTCGCACACTTCCAACTGAGATATGGATCATCCAATATCATCCAATATCATCCAATCGACCATCAGCTCCAAATTCAAATTGGCCATCCAACCCCATCCAACCACCCAAAAACCACAAAGATACATATAGATAAATATTATATATATTATATATTATATATATACATATTATGATATATACTGTATTATAGATATGTCCACCATCCAACGACAAAGCACCAGCCATTCGATACTCTTGGCGGACAAGCGCTGCCCACGACTCGCGAGGGCCACGGTTTCCTGCGCCAGCTCCTCTTTGGTCAAGGGCCTAAGGGATGCTGTGGCGCCGGAGAATCTGGTGGTGGAAACAAGAAACCAGACCTGGAAGAAACAATTGGATGATATTATATATATTATATTGGAATATATTGGATATATGATGATACATGAATCCTGAAATGATCTGTGAATGATGGAAGACTTTGCAACCCCTCTGGTTGTTTCGGGATGGATATAAAAAATGATTGAAATCAACAATGGAGAGCACAGAAGCTGTGGTGACCTCTCTTGTAACCGGTCCTCAATTTAGGACATCCATCAAACAAAAGACTCTCTTGGTTTGAAAAAGAAAACAAACATACAGCTGTGTCAAAAACAGGTATACCGTTTTTTTTTGCTCATACCAAAATAGCTCTTAAATGAAGGTTCAATGGGTTTCATCATGATTCATCCCTCCCAAAAAAGTCTGGATTCATATGGATCCACTCCCAATGTGGGCTCAGGGAACCGGGAATCGCAGCTTCCAGCGCTGGAAGCAGCCGCGCGCCATTGCCGGCGTAACTGGGCCCGTGCTCGTTGCACCGCGGTGATCACCTGGGGCTTGGCAGCAGGATTTCACCATATTCTCAATGATTTCGTAAGATCATCATTGATTCATATTGATGATTTGATGACATAATGGTCATATCATATATCCAATATATGAAATCATCATTGATTTATATTGATTTATATATTGATTTCATTTTACAACATCAACATATACATGATATACATGATATGAATATATTAGAATTACATGATATTCATATGACATTGATATTGTTTCTCCCATCAATAATTATATACCCTCTGGCAATTTGTTACGTAGCTATTGAACATGGCCATTTATAGTGGATTTTCCCATTAAAAATAGTTATTTTCCATAGTTATGCAACAAATTACCAGATGGTATCATCATTGATCATTCCGACTCAACTCCACCTGGCCCCGAAGGTATCGCAGGTCATCCCCAAAGCCACTGCTCTCCCAGCGGGACGTCGATGTCACGCCCAGGTCGTTGAAACCTATAGGGCGGATGGGAGACCAAGAAATGGAGGTGAAACCAAGGAAATAACTGAAATAAACTCGCATGTTTTTTGCAAAACGCTAGTTAAACAATCAAAATGTTGGTTAACCAATCAAAATGCTGGTTAAACAATGATAAACATATGAGCCGCCGTCAAAATCAATTGTTTATGCCTGGTACAAAAATATAAGTTATCGCTCTTTGGGGGGGGCCCTATCGCTTTCCAGTGTTTTGTTCAAATCAACACGAAATACTGCAAAAAT
>Ga0126342_10005433_pt1 | contig 22228 bp, 20 predicted proteins | sample Cyp1metagenome_FD_92528 | JGI IMG/M metagenome (GOLD analysis project Ga0126342, IMG submission 92528) | Coral microbial communities from Lord Howe Island, Old Settlement Bay, Australia - Cyphastrea 1 metagenome | ecosystem: Host-associated > Invertebrates > Cnidaria > Coral ...
ATATCCAATACATAACGGCGAGAATTCCATGAATTCCGTGGGCTGGCCCCCCAATACCCCCTAAGCTTGTGCTGAAGCACGGAGAACTCAGGTAGCTGACGCTACCTTTCGTGATATATATATTTATATATATATATTAATTTCATTTATCTCATGTTGTTCTCCCATGTTTCCGTCTCGCATCTCCAATTGCCATCAATGTCCCCTGTCTCGTTTCCGGCCTGGGCATTGACGTACCATGAATGCACAGGGAACACTACCCGAGCTGTACAGGATAATGGAGGGCCTAGAGTATCTCTTGCACAGGAGCCAGATCAAGCGGCGCGAGGTCTGAAATGCTATGGCCTATGATGGCCTATGGATTTTCATTGATTCTCATTGATTCTCATTGGCAGCAACTTGCAACAACTTGCAACAAATGGCACACGGTGCATCACGGTGCATCACGGTGCCCCATGTGCTTCAGCCGGATCCTGTTTGCATCATACTCAAATGACGGGTCTTTTTGCTTCACCAACCATTAGCACCAGTGGTCCAACCATGGCCTCAGCAGGGAATTGGCAAACAAAAGCCATGGCAGGTGGACAATGTCAAGCCATGTCAGGCCATGTCAAGTGCACGACCTTTTCGACTCAGACGACTGACTCTTTGTCTCTGACATTGCGTGAGAAGGATTTCACTTCCACTTCACTCTCGTTGCGTGCTCTGTGCGAGACAATCAGTGGGCACTAAAAAAACATTCCAAAAGGATGCTGTATGCCGATGCTGCCGATGACATGTGAAATCATGTGAAATCATGCTAACTGGATGAAAAAAGTGGGATGCTGTCATGATGCTGTAGACATCTGTAGACCAAATTTCAATGGGTCCACTGATTCTGTTGGTTTCAAGATGCCTGACGCTTGAGGGTAGCCTCAACGGAGATCTCCATCCCATCCATCCCCACAGGGGAGTTGAGGATTTCCCAAAAAGTCCATCGATCATCTGAATCTTTGCCCCAGTTGAACTCAGTTGAACTCAGTTGAACTCAGTTGAACTCAGTTGAACAGCTACCCACCTTCAAGTACTGTACTTGAGTCAAGAAGACATCTGTGCATGTAGTATTCTTTTGAACACTTTTTTTCGGCGCTACGCCTCAAAGATTGGCAGGTTTAATGCCCATTTGTGGAGCCTGGCACAAAGAGGCACCAAATCGGCTTCCAGAATCCTCTCCAGAAAATATGTTCTCTTGCCTGGAGGAAGGAGTTGAATGTTTCGGCTATGCCACCGAAGCCATTTGCCACCTGGGCAGCGATGGGGATGGGAAATGGCTCACGTTAGGTCCTATACTTCCTCCCATTTTGTGAAGCCTATCTGCCTATCCCGGCTTATCCCTCATGAAACTGTCTTCTGGTGATGCCCACTTAGTTTTCTCAGGACTGCTAGCACCAGTGGTGTCAGGAGTGATGTAGAAAGATCGAAGCTGCACAAAGTCTGAAGGATGATGAAGTTTGATGAAGTTTGATGAAGTTTGATGAAGTTTGATGAAGTTTGATGTATCTCTGTCATTTTTTGTCCATGTTGGTCCTTTCCATTCCCTTCCTGGTGGCAGTTCCTTCTCCCTTTGAGCACCTTCTCGGGTTCCACAGCTTCCACAAGCGGCGGTACTCTCCCAGCCTCTCTAAGCTCCGATCTACCGAAGCCACAAAAGGAGGGTCACTTTCCGGGAAAAGAAAAACTGAGCATCTACAAATCATCTCTCTGAGCTACGTACAGATGTGGTCAAGTCCACCGCACCTGCGAAAGCCAAAGGAAAACCAAAGGAAAACGCACAACGGTTTTCCATCTGGATCTACCTGGATCTACCTGGATCTACCTGGATCTATCTGGAACTGGATCCACAAAGACTACGATGATCGGCTTCGGTTTCCAGATCTCTCCAAGCCTCTGAGCAACTGCTTTCTTGCCTGGAAAAGACTCCAAAAATGTGCGAAGCATGCGAAGCAATGCAAAGCAATGCGAATCAACTCGTGCTTCAGCAATGAACAAATGTGAATGATGTAAAGCAATCGTAGTTCATGTCGCGAATCAATGCAAATGTGGAAAGGTGCGTTCACAGGTCATATCTAATCACAATCCTCATGTCTTTGACAAAAGACCACTTGGCCACTTGGAAGGTGCAGGTGCTGGCCATCACTGAGATCAAATGGTAATAAAATATCCTAAAATGACAGTAGAAATTGCGCCAAAAGTGCTGAAACATGATAATGCAGAGGGGGTCAACAAACGACCTGAACCACAGAAAATGGAGCGATGTAAAGACCGAAGGCCACATAAACTAAAAGGTAACCCCAACGAAAAGGGCAGCCGTAGCCATTCTCAGCATGCGACCATGCCATATTTGGTGTTGAATTCGGATGGGCTGCTTTCGGCCCAGCGAACCTGAGAGCAGCGATTTCACCCACTGAGCCACTGACTTTGCAAAGTGCATAAATTATGCCGACAAAATGACAAAATGCCAATGGTGCCCATAGTCTCACACCCAAAATGCATGGGAATCTTGCTGACGTCGCTCCACCTATCAAGAAAGGCTTCAAGAAAGGCTTGCAAGTCGAGGGGCCAAGTGCATAATTAGGCAGTTCAATCGGTTCAATGAGGGACTGAATTCATCAGACTGTGGTTGACACTGGTTGACGCGTTTTTTCTCTGGGAAACTTCGGAAATAGTCAAGAAATGAACGCGAAAAACGCGAAAAAAATCACCTCCTGGAGAAAGTCGTCCACAAGGTCTCCCTGATCGGGCTCACATCGAGGCCAAAATGACCAAGCACAAAAATACTCCGATACTCACAGCGAGGAATTCATAAACAAATCATCCGATATCATATGAATCCATGTCTTCTCATGTTCTCATGATATTCTCCTGCCTTTCCCTTGGATCCTCCCAGGTAGTGAGCACAAAAACGTCTTCTCTGTGAAAGGCTCGGAAAAAGCCTGTGAAGCGAAGCAAGTGAGACACGGTACACGGGCATCATCATCAAATCCCGGGCAGCGACATGGATGGCTCTCAGCTTGGCACTGCAGCTGATAGAGATGCGGATCTGGTCCGCAGTAGGGATACATCCATTCCTCAGCATCTATCTAAAACAGAAGTGAAAGCGAAGCAAATTGCAAAGTCACTGCAGATTGAACGCACATGAAACCAGAAGGAAATCCGCCCGCACCGAAGGCGCCGAGGCCTGGGAGGCGTGGTAGCGAGCGAGAAATACAAGTGGCCGATCTGTCAGTCTGGTACAGCTTCAGCTGGAGGGGGCGGGCATTTTCGACCCGGTAAAAAGTTGGCCTGTCTTGGGCCCAACTTCGGCGGCAGATGCTCCCACACAGGACCAAGTTGCGCATATTAAGCCCGACTTGCGTCGGAACGTGCCCAAGTTGTGCCATGTAGGACCAACTTAAGGCGAAGGACGGCCAAGTTTGACCCCAGTCGGCTTTGGTTGGGCCAAGTAGGCCCGCTCCTTTCCTATCTGTCCTATTCCCTGGGTGGGCTGTACTCTTCGCGAAGCGACTCGAATAGAGGAAGCAGAACACAAAGGTATGCTAAGTATACTATAGTATACTAGTCATAAAAAATCAATGCGAGGAATTCTGCAAGGCTTGGGCTGTGGCATTGAAGTGATTTGCAATATCGTACGCAGGATCTAAGTCACCTGAATACTCGAAGTCCAAGAACTGAAGATCACCTCCAGAGAATTTCACTGGCTGAAATTACACAGAGTCAAGCTACAAATGTGTTTTGCTACAAATTTTGACCCAACTGTAGGTGCTACCTGCATTTCTGTTCATGTCAAACTCCATCCCAGGTCCCACTGTCCCACCACCAAATCCCACCAGACCTCCTGAAATCAACATGTTGTTATGATGCAAGTCGTTGTGATTCAGGCCAGTCCTGTCATATTCAAAATGAAATACCAAAGCTGGCCATGTTTCCTGACCACTATGGAATCACTGTGACTTGATATGATTCAAAAAAACATTCAAAACACATGTAAACCTGTCATTTAAAGAAGAACTAAACATGATAATGTATCGTTATTTAAAAAAAAAAACATAACTATGTATATTATATTATATATAGATGTATAAAACAGTTCATATATATATATATACATACTATGCATATATTATATATAATAATACGATATAATAATATATATCCCATAGGATCCATGTATGGTATATATACTAACATTGGGGGTATATTGATGGTAAATGTTACCATATATAGCATACATGGATCCTATGGGTATATATACACATCATATCTCCATCTTCGGAGCTTCCGGAGCCATCGGTGCTGTCCTGTCGTGGAAGCTCCGAAGTTTCCTTGCGATGCGTTCAATGGCCTCGTCGCTGCGGATCTCCTGGGCGGATCCGGGCGGATCCGCGGCCCGCGTGCGGCGGAGCTTCCCCAAGGATCCTCCGTTTTTGCACGGAAAAGATCCACTGGTTATGTCAAAATAGCTATTGAAAATGGCCATTTATAGTGAGTTTTCCCATTAAAAATGGTGATTTTCCATAGTTATGTTAGTTTACCGGAGGGTATCCACTGGAAAATGAGGAAAAAATGATTGGTATACCGTATACCATGGTATACCATGGTATGACATGGTATGACTATGACTATATCCACTGGAAAATATCAATGGCCATGCAACAGGAACCAACAGGAATCAATTTTTTTGGAGGTAGCTACCATTGTTTTAGGAGGCCTATTGTTCAGGCCTATGTAAGGGAATATCCACACAAAATATTTAAAATATGGAAATCCCATTGAAAATACGGAAAAAGTGACTGGTATCTAGGTATGACATGGTATGACTATGACCGGTTTTTGTTACTGGTTTGTTTCTTGGTTTTTCTTGGTTTTTGTTACTGGTATACTACTGCTTTGATTCTTTGCTCATGCCTTTAACAAAAGACGTGCCACGGGCCACAGGCCTCATGACTTGGAGCTCGCCCTTCTAGCCATTCTTCGACGCGGCCTTCATCGAAATTCAGCAGCACCTGTGGTCCAAAACCACACCCTGCAACGTAGCGGGCTCTCCGGACCTGGAAGGCGAAATCAAAACCACACCCAGTCCCCAGTCCGGACCAAATCTTCTCGACCCTTCAAATCAAAAATCGTTTGCAAATCCTTCTCGGACCGCATGATCAAAGATTATCTTCATTATGTTTCATTATCTTCAGAAGCCAAAGCCTACTCATGTACCCGAGACACGCGGATGCATGAAAGCTACCTAAATTGTTAGCACATTCTTGCATCCCATCCCTTTACTATCTAGCTGGTGCAGATCGCACTTTGGTTCTGAACAGAACTGAGACGGAAAAATGTGGAACGATTCAATGTTGAGAAGCCTTCCAGGAGGGAATGTCAGGCAATGAATGATTCCAACGAAGAAAACGACAGACAACATGTAAGTTACATGCGTAGGATAGAATAACAAACAATAGACAATACATGTGAACACATGAACAGTGAGACAAAAGGGCCTGCAGGTTGGGAAATAGTTTGCGAGGCAGGGCTCGGGGGACGAAAGGGTAGACATGGAGATACGTTTGAGTGAGATGAAATGCGAATTGCATGTCTAGAGACATCACCTCTGAATATTCAATGTAATCTCAAAGGAAGCTTGGCTTCGGCGCTCCCAATAAGAATTCAAAAATAGTTATAGTTACAAAAATAGTTATAGCCTATTAGTATGTTATAGTTACTCTATAATTCTTTGAAGGTCTCTATGTTTCTTACCGTGTGAAACGTGAACGTCATAGCAAAACGTGAGCCGTTTCAGTCCTCATCGTCACGGCGGAAAATGCCATGGGCGGTGGGTCCATAGATCCGAAGCAGAACCTTTTCCTGGAACATCAACGACATAGATCAACACCCATAGGATCCATGTATGCTATATATGGTAACATGGATCCCATCAATATACCCCCAATGTTAGCATATATACCAGCACCATGGATCCTAACATGAGCTGAACATCATCAACTATCATCAACTCACCAATGAAGACAGATTGGAATGGAGTTGGCAATGAATCTGCGCAATGAGTCATTTCGACTCATTTCGAGTCGCCTGTGCCTGTTGCAAAGGTATGGAAAGGTATGTGTGACATAGTGTGTGACCGTCGCCAAAAAAGGCGAGTAACTCACGTGCCCAATTCTTCAAGGAGCGGGTCATCCGAAGCAAATTCTGAAAATGGTGGACCATGTAATGTCAACCCCGGATGAATAAACCATGGTTTATTAATTACGGGGGTACCCCTACCCTCCCAATTAAGAAATGGCATGAACATAATATGAAAATGCCATGCAGAAATCCTGATTTTAGGGCCTTCCAATCCTTCCAGAAAAAGAGTTCAAAAGGCAGAGTCGAACCATCTGCAACACGCTTCGAAACACGGTAATTGGAAGATTTTTATATCTTACCCTCTGGTAAATTAACATAGACCCTGGCAGTCATTGGGGTTGGAAGATTAGTTTCCATTCAAACTAGCCTATTTTCAGGGTCTATGTTAATTTACCAGAGGGTAAGATATAAAAATGATATAAAGTCGTTTGCAGCACAAAATGCCGAGCAAGCCCCAAATGGTCCTTTCCGCAAGACACTCGAAAAACCTGGCCACCGGACAACTTCAGGGCGGCATGTCACAGCATATCACAGCATGTCACAGCATGTCGATCAACCAAGCCCAACCAAGCTATCAAGATCTGCCAGGTCTTTCTTTCCTACAAAAATTCTCTGAGCTCTTCGCTGAGTTGGAGATTGCCACGGTGATCTCAGCGATGTCCACATCTCTCGACCTGTCGAGGAGTCGACGCGTTAATCGTTACCCTCTGGTAAACTAACATAGCTATTGAAAATGGTGATTTATAGTGGATTTACCCATTAAAAATGGTGATCTTCAATAGCTATGTTAAATTACCAGAGGGTAACGGTTGCCACAAAGAGCGCCCGTAGCCGTAGCTCGCCGCCAGCGCGCCTCCAGGTCGGGCGAACTTGCAGGACCTCGTTGGATTCCGTTGGATTCCGTTGAAAAAACTTCCACTTACCGTTGAGGCATTATATCGGAAATGGGATATAAATGGGATACAAATGGGATATAATCCAACGGATTCCATGGGTTATCCCATTTATATCCCATTTATAATCCATGAAATCACTATAAAGTTCCATTAAACAGCAATAAATCACCATTTTCAACACCACAGTGGTGTACTTCACGCTAAAAAAATCGGCTGTACGTCGTCTTAACATTTATCTTGAAATTTGTTGTGACTGTACCAAGTGCGCCACATGCTTCAAAAAAGAAGAGGCTGGTCTCAACACAGGCATGGGATCGGGCCGCGAGCGAACTATGCCACGGGTGGTGCGAAAATTCGGGAGCCGTGATCTTTGGCTATCTTTGGTGGCTATCTTTGGTGGCTCCAATGGTTCCAAGACGACAGAACTTGTTTTTGTTGGATTTACCACATTCAGCGCTTCTCACAGCTTCACACAGCTTTGCTGCAAAATTTCTGAAGCTAATCTGCTGCCATGTCGACTGCTTGAGCAGAAATTTGAGGACTTCCTGTCCCAGTCTCACATAGTCTCACATAGTCTCACATTAGTCTCACATTAGTCTCACATTAGTCTCACATAGTCTCACATAGTCTCACATTAGTCTCATTCTGTCTCACTGAACCTTGACATTCTTTGACCTTTGACATCACATTGCACCCGTTCCGTATTCCATCCCCAGTGTCAGAGTTTCGACCTGGCCGTTGCAACGAGTTTTTCGAGTGCCTGAGGCCACGGCCCCAAAACGCGTCCTCACAGTGAGGTGAGATGCAAAATGCCAATATCATTCAATCAATGTATATATATATACCCCCTGGTTATTTAACATAGCCATGGAAAATGACCCATTTATAGATGGTTTACCTATTAAAAATGGTGATTTTCCATGGCTATGTTAAATAACCAGATGGTATTAATTATGTATACATCAATAATTGTCAGTATAGTCAATATATTGTCAATATATGATGCACTCATCACCTGACCTCATTTTCACGTCTTTCACTGCAGTCACAAAAATGCTGAACTGATCCAATCCCAAAGCCTTGCCGCAGCCTTTTTTTTTCGCCAAAGCATCCCTGAGTCGACGATTTATCTACCCAGGAGAATCTGGCACAACGCAATTTGAATCACATCTCCGCATACATTTGCCGACACATCGGGCTTTCACTCGCAGTGTATCGCCGGTTCTGAGAGGTTGAATGTCACACGTCGTTGTTGCAATTCATCGATCGTTTCACAACGATCTCTGCGGTCGTTTCACTATGCGCAGACGCGCTCATTAATCTCATTATGTCATTGCGCAGCTGTCATTTTTAGCAGCTTTCTGTCGCCATGAAAATTCAAGTCTCTTTCAAAAGAATGTCCAATACCATTGGGAGGTGATCAGATCCAACGGCTGATGCAACGAAAGCCTCGTTGATTCTGCCTGCAGCCAATGACATGTCACAGTCATGTTGCCACACTTAAAAAGCACACCACATCTTCGACGATTTGCACGACGTTTTAAGCACGACTTAAGATCTGATTGGTGGTTTTATATAACCATCTGGAAAAATAATGGACTTCGTCAATGGGTTTCGGATGACATCCCATATAATATATATATATATATATTATGGAACTATATACCATATATTATGATGGAAAATCATCCATGTTCCATTCAGCACCAACCCGCCAAACGCGTTGCGCCTATTCTGCCGAAGTCGTTGGATGCCAAGATGTAATCGATTCGAGCAGGTGGATCCGCTGCCAAGGTCCAGCGAGCTTCAGACGCTGTCCTGGACGTGGGAAGTTCGGATTCTCGCTGGGAGAAAACCCGGAGAAACAATGATAAACAATGATACACTGAAACAAATATCACTGATATCATCTGATATATCATCTGATATCACAGAATTCGATATTTGATGATATTTGGATATACTTGGAACATGTGTTATAACCAATTTGAAAGTCTCTGAGCAGTCACACCATTTCAATCACGCAGAAATTGCGGTCCATGCCGGTCCATGGTCTCGTAAGATGTCATATGATGGGTATATGATGGGTATCAATATGATGCTATCATATATGATGCTATCATATATGATATCATATTATGGTATATATCATGATATCTGATGATATATATATATATATGATATGATATATGATGCTATATATGATATATATATATATATATGATATATGATATATGATGATATATGATGCTATCATACAACAGTTACAGCTGTTACTCAGCAGTTACTCAGCTCTTAACCGTCTTAACCCATGGGTTTCTGGTGGTTTCTGCTGGGCGACTGGTGCATGTCTCTGTAGCCAGCAGCCTCCAATGCCACCAGGGCAGCTGAGTCCTCGGGTGGACTCCAGCGATTTCTCGAGTTTCGAGCCTCTAGGGCTGCCCACTCCTGGCTGGAAGCCCGGAGTAAACAAAGGCCATTCCAGGCATGAACAAAGGCGTGCATGTTCATCCATTCTTCGTTCATGTTCATCCATTTTTTCATCATATTCCAGTCTTCAGATGTCTTCAGATGTCTTCAGTGGAATGAATGGAACAGAATGGAACCTACGGAACATCTTTGTGAAAGACCAAAGTTGAAAAGCCAGAAGCCAGCGGCAAGAATAAGGACACACCACATGAAGTTGAGAATTTCTCCGGCTTCGAGTCTTGACACTCTAAACATCTCTAAACCCTAACATAGTTGCTGAATGCTGATACTGCTGTGATACACCTATCGAATCTTGTGAACGCCAAGCGAAATCCCGGAAACCCCAACCGAAACCGAAACCAGATCTGACCGAAACCTGACCAATCTGACCTCTTCAGAGTAATCAGAACGCTTCATTGCCTCAGGGAACACAGCATTCTCGAGCGAAGTATGACGGAAGATATATGAAGTTCATTATGAAGATAAGATATATGATTCATATATATATATATATGTATATATGATTACATATTTATATACGTATTTATAAAGATTATACATGAAGACCGTCTGAAGACATTTGAAGTGTGAATCCCAGAAGTGCGCTTTCAACCCAAGGTGTGACACGGTGATCTCGGATTGCGGTTTGCTTTGCAAGCTGTCAGGTGATTTCGGCAGCAACCGTCGAGCACCTTTCGTGTGTCAAGCTGCATTCAGATCCCCTACAAGTAGATGTGGAAGGCCATTGCTCAGTCGAGCTCGATGGGACAAAATCGACTCTGCTTGACGAAGTCGCTCTGCCTCTGCAACGACAACTTTTTGTGATTTCTGATGGGACATGGCCAACATTTGAACATTAACTCATTAACCACATGAACCAATCATTCCAGTGGGATAACATGGATAACATGGATAACAAGAACAAAACTCGAAGGCATTCCCCCCATCTCTCCTCAGATATATGGTCTAAATGCGTGGCCAGCACTGCAAATTTCTTGTCAGCATCTTCCAGGCTTGCAGCAACACAGACCTAGCAGTCTTCATTGAGGCAGATTCGGGCAGATGGTTTGAAGATATCTGTTCTGCGGGAGTTTCTCAGTGAGTTTTTCAAGAACGGCTGGCTAAGGTGCCTCCAGTTTCATGACTTGTGTGACTGGTTGTGACTCAAATAGCTTTGAGATAGTCTTGTTAAGCCGACAAGGCACAGCTAGACAGCCGCGTCCGATGTGTTTATCTCCCTTTGGAGTAGGAACATAAGAACCACCTTCCAGATGTGCTGAATCACAATGAATCACCTGAAGCTTCCTGCTGACCAAGATAGCATTGCCGAAGCTCTCATATCCAGGATTTGCGTGAGCAAAGAAATACTCCATCTCTTCCAAATCTTCAGCTAAAGCTTCCAAAGTATCATCCCGATCATTGCCTTCGGGATCTTTCACAGAAATCCGTTTTACTTCATTCAGGCAAATGATGTCTGCTTTGAGATCACTCAAATCCTTTCGAAGCCTTCCATAGACTCTCGTCACTTCTTCAGTATCGACATTTTCTTTAAAACCTGCACCAAAACCACAAACATTGTATGAGACCACTCGCAGCCTTCCATCGCCAAATATCCTCTCAAACGTCTTTGCCGGACTGGCAAAAGAATCTTCGTCCATGGAGAGCACAAACAGCAGAATGAAGAGACACAGAAAAACGGCACGCACGGAACGAACGGAACGCTCAGTCCCAGCACATTGGCCACAACGGCCCATGAACTCGCCCCAATTGTGAACCCGAATTTTTGAGCCAATCTTTGCCGTCAGAATAAGCCATCGTTTCATCAAGCCAGGTGGAGAATATTTGAATCAACTCTTTTTTATCTAAAAATATTTTTTAAAAAATATGTTATAGCTCAAATAATGTCAAGCACATCAATGCTTCGTAGTCTACGTTGTCCTGGTGCCACTTGCCACTGCCTTGACACGTTGAGAGTTGAGAACTGGCAGCGGCGCAGCACTGATGAAAAACGGAAAAAAATGCGTGAAGTCTGCTCCTTCTGCACCTTCTGCACCTTCTGCACCTTCTGCACCTTGAGCCTGAGGCCATCTGAGGCCACCTGAGACCCTAACCTTTCGATCCTTTCGATCCTTTCGATCTCGGGTCGAAGCCACCATGGTTCGCGCATGGCGACGGGCAAGCGCCATGGAATCCGTGGAATCCATGGGATCCGTGGGATCCACAAGCTCCGTGCGGCAGGGATCCACTGAGTCCACTGGACCAAACTCCCCACCCGAGCTCCGGATGAGGCTTCCACCAAGCGGCGGTTCCAGGCGCGGAAGGCGCGGACGGCGCGGGGGCAGCGCGCCCTGTCTCTGGTCCCGTGGCGAACCCAGAGGGCTCGGCTCTGGCGGCTCTGGCGGCAGCCGAGGCCTCAAGAGAGCGTCGGTCATGGCTGAAATCTGACGAAATTTCGGACGTCAAAAACTGATGGAAATGTCATGGAAATGTCATGGAAATGTCATGGAAATGTCATGGAAATGTCATGGCGTGAGGCCCGAACTGCTTCAGAACCTGTAGATTCACCCAGATTGATCAACATCGACGGCAAATTCCAGCATTTCACCGTAAACTTGCCTGCAGCGGTATTTTCATCATCCTTATCATCCTTATCGTCCTTCTTCCCAATCCTGAGATCCGACAAGTGCTCAGCGTCGCACCACACAACTCACACAATAAGTCTGGCACTGCTTCTCTGCCTGAGCTGAGCTTGACAGATTGCAGTCTTTGTTGTTCGATGTCCGACTGCAGATAAGACCTGATTCGCAAAGAAAGTTCTGGCCTGCGGCGCTTTGCCCTTTCTCCGTTTCTTTCTCCCAAACCTGTGGAAGCCAGGCAGTTTTCAAACGAAGCAACGTCTGCAACGTCTGAGTCACCCAAGTGCCCTGCTCATCATAGAGTTCGTCGTCAGAATTGTGTTCCACCTGGAGCTACGATTTGTTCCTTTCGTCAGAAAATCCCGTGCAAAGCACAGAGAAACATAGAGAAATCTTGGAGAAATATTGGAGACTTAGCGTCTTCAGAAAGCCTACTGGTCTCAGTGTGACGAAGTATGCAGGGTCTTCAGAATCACCACGGCTCGGTTACTGCATGGAAACATGGAAACACAATGAAACATAGAGTGAGTTCCTATCATTTCCTATCCATCCAACTTCAAAATACTGCCAAAGGGCAGGGGCGAAAACTAGTTGGGCAGATGTGTATTGGGAGAAGTGGCGCGTGTCAAATCACTCATCCACTGCTGAAAATGGCATGAGATGCTGTGGTATGAGCAGTCACGGTGGGAGGCTAAGCGGCTTCATCACCTTAGATTTCGGCTTTTTTTGTTCTCGATGCGAAATTAAAGCTGATCTCATAACCTCATCATGTCCCATAAACATTTGAGTCGCAACAAATAGATCGACAGGTGAAGTGGCTTGCATCATCTTGACGCGAGAATTGTAGCAGCCATTGCTTTTGAGAGCCAACTGCTACTCTGCTACTCAAATATGAGAAAGAAGCAAACCACAAAACACGTACAACTCGTTCAACCATTTTATTTATGCTGATTCGTCTGCTCCGACATGCTCCGACTATCATCGACTATCAGCGGTTGAATGAACAAATAATTTGTCTGCCAACATGGGAGCCCAATCCAACCCCTTCAACCCCCTGATACAAACATACATGCATTACTTCTGCACTACCTTGCGTTACCTTGCGTTGCGTTGCATTGCATTGCAATACATTACATTGCATTACATTATGTTATATTAAAATACATTAATTACGAACATAGCAAAGTAGTCTCAGTGACAAACCAAACAAAAAACAAGGAAATCATGCAGTGGGATTCGAACCGCGGGGGGGGTACACTTCCAAGTGATGGATAACTGCAAAGGGGGGGGTGCAAAATCGGTTCGACGTGATAGATCAAATAGATCACTGCGTCTGCATCCAATCTGCCCCCAACACATTTTGCTAAAACATTGCTAAAACTAACTCCATGCTGATTTGGCTCTCGTGATCTGAACATTTTGAATTATGTTCATCAGGATTTCACTGGTGCAACGCAAGAATTTCAATCTCAATCTCATACCCTCTGGTAATGACTAACAGTTTGCGAACTTGAAAATGGCCCAGTCGAAATAGTTGATTTTCTCATTAAAAATATTAAGAATGGTGATTTTAACCATCGTTTTTTGTATGTTTACCAGGCCGGGTACTTAAACGCTACGGCATCGTAGCGATCGTAGCAATGCCGGCCTTGAGATCGGCCGCGGTCTGCCTTTCATTGAAGCCTCCTCCACGGCCTCGCGGAGCGAGCAAAAACCATACTTTGCCGAGTTTTCACATATGGTTGGTATACTATGGTAACAGCTGTAATATATACTATGGTTAATATTGTTGGTAACATACTGTTGAAATATGTTAACTCCTTTTTTCACTCTTTTTTTTCAACATAGTTCACCAATGTTCACCATATTTCAACATACTTCACCATTTTTTCATTGATAAAATATATCAGTGATATCAGTGATACCCTCTGGTAATTTAACATAGCTATGGAAAATCACCATGCCATGCTATTAATGCGAAAAACCACTATTTCTATGGCCATTTTCAATAGTTTTTTGTATGTTTACCAGAGGATATCAGTGTTTATTGTTGGTCATCGTTTCATATCGTTTCCAACATGTAGACCTTCATGGAGTCGACATGGAAAATGGCATCCATGGCATCGATGCCGTGGCCTAGTGCTTCATTGCCTCGCTTCTGTGAGCGCAAGAAGAAGAGACCGCCACCTCTGGACCTGGGAATTTTTAACGGTTGTGAATATGATGTCTATAAAATCTATAAATATATGGGGGTTATGAAATTCATAACATGTGGTTTTTATATTCCAATCACTCCACAAATTGCCAAACCTATTAGATTGACCTATATAAATATATGGGGGTTATGAAATTCATAAAATGTGGGTTAAGTTATCATAGGTTTATGAATATGTCATATATATGTCACAAAAATGATGGCTGACTTCAGGGATCATCTGACAGTTTCCAGTCGGTATTTTGGGGATACCCCGTTTCGTCATAATCGCTGGATGGTGAGAGAAAATCCCAGTTTCGTTTCTGCTGGATGACGATGACTAGGGGTACCCCATGACGAAACGGAAACCTCCATGGCTGGATCTATGCAAAAAACGTGGCACGAATGGTGGTATGAATGGTGGTGGTGGAATGAGACTCCAAGGCAACACCGGAAAGAACAAGAAAAAAACAGGGATGCCTTAGATCCACTGGGGATATACCATGATCGATCATTATTGGATCATCTTATACAAGTTGCACCTCATATTTCATATGGAGATGAGTTACACATTTGATCCCCTGTCTTGATTACTGACCACTAACCACTAACGTGTACAGACAAAGAACAAAAACCTCTCGATGCAATGAATCAAAAATCCTTCATTTCAATTGTTGAGCACATCTCAAAAGTCATCGGGTATGCCCTCCAGTAAATTAACATAGCTATGGAAAATCACTATTTTTATTGGGTAAATCCACTATAAATGGACATTTTCAATAGTTTTTTGTATGTTTACCAGAGGGTATCCGGAAAGTTTGCCCTCTAGGACGGCAGGAACTGTCCGTATTTTGGGGGGAATGGTTTCATCAAGCTGTCACCTGAATGCCACTCAACATAAGAACCAAAAAAATGACTGTGGCAAGACATACCAACAATATACCATATGCATCATATTACATCATATACATCACATACATCATCATATGTAACAATAACCATCAATATGTAACAATAACGATTATATCATATGAGTCCTGGACATCAACTGCTACTGAGCTCTTGACGCTGGCACGACCTCCCAGATTCACCAGCTTTGCACAGATCGGTTGGATTCACCGCTGCCGTCGGATGGGCACTGAGTCCAAAGCTTTCAGAGCATGTGCAGGCAAGTCCTGATGCCAACGAAGAGCCAGGTACAGAGCACCAAAAAGAAAAGAACTACGCATTTTGCTATGCTGAGGTTCTTCCAGGTCGTCCAAGTCGAAGTTCTTTCAGGGTATCATATATATAATCATATATATATATATATATCATGATATATCACATGTTATTAAAATTTATTAAAATATGGCTTCAGGATGAGAAATTTTGAAAAAGGTCAGCAGTTTCCTTTTTTCTAAGTGCCCTCCGAGTGCCCTGCTGGTTGGGATCCTTAGGATTCGCAAGCATGTGGAGAGACCCTGGTACCGACAAGGATTACTGGTTTTTCGCCACCCCTCTGAAAAATGATGGAGTTCGTCAATGGGAAGGATGACATCCCATATATGAAATGGAAATTTATGGAATATAAAATTCATGTTTGAGACCACCAACTAACATAGCTATGGAAAATCACATTTTTTTCATGGGTAAATCCACTATTTCGACTGGGCCATTTTCAATAGCGAACTGTTAAATTACCAGAGGGTAATGACCAGGAATGACAAGGATTATTGGCAATGAAACAGTTTTATCAGCTTTTTTGATCAATGAATTGTCAGTGATGCTTTTTCGAACAAAAAATCGTGTCAGGAGAAACACCAGGCCTGAAGCCATACGCCATATGACTTTGGCGGCAGGTTTTAAGCAGCGAAAAGCGGCGAAAAGGTGTCCCAATTTTGGCCCAATTTCTCACGGCACTGTCCTCCAAATCAGTTGAATCGAAATCTGGATTTCTGGGTTTCCTTTTTCGATTACCATCTGAGTAGCGATGTCCTGCCATGTGGCTTCTGACTCAACGTGTTCACACTTTTTCACGCACTGATATCATTTATCTGTGTATGTGTTGTGTATCTATGCTATTCATATTCTTATTCTATGTTTGCTTTGTGTTTGATGCATAGGTCTATCTTGTGTTTGATGCTCTTGATGCTCTTGATGCTCTTGCTTCCCTTGATAGCGGAAGCTTGCAGCGCGGAGAACTTACTCTGCACGTGTCTCAGGGTGCATCTTCTCTGATTTGCTTAAAAACAGAGGAGTTCCAGGTTTCAACAGCACTTTGATATCTTGGTTCTCTTGAAGTTTCATGTATGAGCAGTGCAAAGGCATTGTACTTTTTTCAGATCAGCGGATCATTTTGTTTCGTCACTGCGCTGTCCTGTCAAGCCTTGGAAATAGATTAAAAACCCTAGGCAGACTGCATCAGGAGTGATTGAAAAATCAACGTGGACCATGCACTGCTACAAACGCTGCAGGACTAGAGACATCGAAGGCCAGATGCAGCACGGGGAAACCAGAAATGCACCAGAAAGCCAAGAAGACAGTTCGTGACATCTGTTTACACAGCTCTTTCCAGTGATTGGCAGAGCTTAAGTTTAGAATATTTAGAATATTCAATTTTTTTTAATGTTTAGAATGTTTAAAAAAAGAACAGAAAGAACAGAAAGAACGCGTACGTGAAATCCGATTGAAATCCGTTTTTTTCCGAAAAAATCTCTGGATAAAAAATCGCCAGGCTGCACGTTGGCCGTTGCATCTGCACCTGGAGCAATGCCATGGGCCCGTGGGATGTCGCGATTCAGTCGAGAATCAGATTGGCTCACTATGGCTACATCCCATAGGATCCATGGTGCTGGTATATATACTAACATAAAGGGGGTATATTGATGGTAAATGTTACCATATATAGCATACATGGATCCTATGGGGTATGGCTGTATGGAGACTATGAACATGTCATGGAATATGTCATGGAAATTCATGGAATATGTAATGAATATGTCTTGGATTGCCTCAAAGAAAAGCTCCAAAGATCATCAAATATCGAAGAGATCGAAGAGATCGAAGAGATCGAAGAGGAAGAGATCCGGTCGAGTCAGAATCCGGGCCGCCAGGCCTGCAGTGATGATGAGGTCGTTTCCCCCAAGTTGCCGCGGGAGCACACCAGCATGGCACACCTAATGCTCAAGTTCTCAGTCGCTCAGGCTCCGTAAAGACTAAGCAAAATCGCCGTAATGACCTAGCCGATTCCCCCAAAATTGCGCCTCCAATTTCCTCCAAGAATCATTGCAAAGTCTATTAAAACAATATTAACACTTTATCATCTTCTGCCTTTGCTCCTGGAATCTCCTGGAATTGGCTGGAATTGGCTGGATATCACTCCCGTGGTTTCTCCGTGGTTTCGGTTCCAACTTTTGGACAGAAATCTGGCCTATCTATGGCCCCCGCCCAGTGAATCGCCTCTCCCTGATGCAGAGGGATCTGACAGGTCGACAGGTCGACAGACAGGTCGTTGAAATCGTCCCATCAAAAAGATATCAATGAAAAACATATGTAGATAATATATGTATATAGATATTTATATATGATTATATATGATTATATATGATAATATATGTATATCAATGATTTCCAAGAAAAAAAAGGCACTGTACGCCGTAGCCAGCCGTAGCCAGCCGTAGCCTCTTGGATGCAATGACACATCCGCACATCGAAGATCAGTAGCACTCCGTCTCGGCCTCACGCAGGACGCGTTGCGCAGGACGCGTTGCGCAGGACGCGTTGCGCAGTGCCGAGGTGGTCAGCGAGCAACGCAGCTGAGGCCAATCACATGCCATGACTTCTGATGCACTCCCGAAAGGATCCAGTGCCACAGATGTGACCTGAAAGTCTGAGTTGGTCTCCGAAACTGAGTCACTGTCACGGAGACCTCCACTCAATGATCTCAATGGGTGATCATATGGATACTTCTGGATACTTCGTCATCTGGTTGCCCTCCAACTTGCCCTCCAACTTATGAATCTGACCATATCTGACCACTTTCCATCTGTGGATCAGGCGCTTTTGCCACATCGAAGGTTCCACATTTGCCTGGCATTTCAAGTCTCACTCCGATGGATTGGAAAGACGACGTTTCCGAAAAGGAAGTTGCCCTGGAAATCGGTCAGATGTACGGTTGATGTTCGCCATATACGATGAAAATCGATGAGTCATGATCAAAATCGGTTGAGTTGGGCATCGCTTTCTTGATTTTCAACATCTTTCAACATCTTTCAACATCTTTCACCATCTTCAAAAAGGATTGGACCAGATTGGAGCAGATTGGAGCGCTAAAAGAGTGGCCTTCCAGTCAATGGACTGAAGATCCGAGCATAACCATCTGCATGACCACCTGGAACAAGCTGAACAAGCTGAAATATCCAATGTTAATATCCAATATTTATAAAATATCATTGAGAACAAGTGTTCCCATGTTTTCTCAATTTTTCTCCATGTTCAAATTTTCTCACTGCTGAAAGCTGTGCTCAAAAATGTGCTCTATGTCAATGTCACAGCAATTTAAATTTCAAAACATGTCGGCTCGTACTCACAGCGATATCACGCTCAGCATGGCTTGCAACTGCCAGCACAGGTGCCACTGCGTCCTATCTCGGTACATCTCGGTAGGAGTTAAAAAAAAAAGGGCTCACATCATTGATCATGTCTCCGTGAAACTGAAGGTACTTCTACTAGGTAGTACGGTAGTAGGAAGAAAAAAACATAAAACAGCCATTACCCTCCTCAATATGACTCTTTTAAGCATGTCTAGTCTTCGCGAGTGCTAAGACTGCTAAGACCCTTTTTGACCTTTCCAGCTTTCAGAACAACAGTTGCTTTCTGCCATTGTGCTGAATATTTCTGTGGTTCCCGCTCCAATCTCTGTTTGACCCAACAAAAAGGGCCCAAAAGGGCCCGGATGTTCTCGCCGTGATCGTTGGTCTTGGTGGTCATTTTATGTCATTTTCCATGGAAAAAGATGGCATCCTTATCCAATTTTAGGTCATTTTCCATGCCATTTTCCATGCCATCCTTCAGTCCTCTTTGGTTTTCTCGGCACTGTAAATTGCAGCTCCATGTCTCAGTGAAAAATCTGAGATGTGGATCGATGGATAAATTTGGGACATCTGAGCCGTGTGCGTTACATCCATGGCGCAGCAAGTAGATGCAGCACCTGAGTTGGCAGGCATTTAATTATTGCGGGAAAACCATGGAAAACCCACTTCTTGCTTCTGCCCAACCAGTTTATTGTTAAACGATGTCGAACGTCTTGATGTTTTTCAGCAGGCACATCATGTCTAACCCCTCTGTAGCTCCTGTTTTTCCGTGACATTTGCTCTTGCTCTGGTCTGCTGGGGGCCGGAAACTGCTTCTTTTGAATCTCCACGGGTACTTCTGAATTGTACTCTATGAGTTTACAAGAGCCTGGCATGATGTAAAAAGTATGTCTGGTTTAGTTGAGCTTGTCTAGGTTGCATTATGTTGCATTTGCCTGCTGTGACAGGCATCACCGTTGTGCTTTTAGCTTGGAATGGATTCTTTACTTAGCTCAATTTACTCCTTCATCTCGTATTGCGCAACACTTTTGTACCGCTGTTCCATGAGTCGTGACAATAAACCACCCTTGACGGCACGACCCGTCTGACGGCAAGTTGCTGCTGCAGCACAGGAGCAAGGTAGATCTGCGAGGACCCCAAGCAACTCCTGGAGTTCGATCAAAATCTTCAGGAATCGCAACAGGATATCAAAAAAGAGTCAAACATATTTGGAGTTGACAGAGTTGACATTCAAAATGAGGTCTTCCATTTTTCACATTTTTCACTGCAAATTGTATTGCAGCGCCATCTTTCCCCATCTTTCCCCGCTTGTGGTGCCTGTGAGTGACCCGAAACTGTGCTCATCGCGACTGCCAGGTGCTGGGATGTCCAAAGCCTCCGCGATAAATCGCAGCTACGTCCATTCTGAAGACCTCTGCTCTCAGTAACAAAAAGGGTAGAGGTCTTCAGAAGACTGCAAAAAATGTACCATAAACGATTCAAAATGTACCATAAATGATCATAAATGTACCAATTTTCAGGGTAGACCGCAACTGTTCGAGCCGCCTGAAGTGGTGCATTGGCCGCTCGCAGGCCTGTGGTGAAACGTTTGCAGATCTTTGGAGCGAAGGCCAGGAAGAATTTTTCATCGGCTCGACAGTTCTTGCTGATTGTTTAAGTACCAAACTTAAGTACCCGGCCTGGTAAACTAACATAGCTGAATAGCTGTAGAAAATCACCATGCTATTACGGGTTTTTTATCAACTATTTCGACTGGGCCATGTTCAAGTTCGCGAACTGTTAGTCATTACCAGAGGGATCCAGAGGGATCCAGTGTTGGCCGATGGCACCTCCGTTCTCGTCGCGGGTTTCCTGGCAAATCTGAAAAACCGCGACCGCCATAGCAACCGTTGTCTGATCGCCTGTGGGACGCGCCACAGCAACACCAGATTGTCCAAACCGGCGCTGGCCTCAACGTGAGGCCAGCAACGTGAAGCAACTTACGAAGCAACGAAACAATAGCCAAGACTTAAGACATATCCCATGACGGATCCATGGTGCTGCTATATATGGTGCTCCATGGATCCCATCAATATACCCCCTTTATGTTAGTATATATATATACCAGCACCATGGATCCTATGGGTATTAAGACCTTTCAACAATGCGCACCATGCATAGCATGTTTTTCCAGATGTCTCACCATCGCCGCCGTTGCTTTGAGGTTCACACCAACAAGCCCAGTTTGGGCTGCAAATCCAACGAGACAACCTACCAGATCTGCTGGGTTCATGACAAGATGAAATCTGCTGTGAGTCAATTTGGATGTCATTTTCCAATTTTTGATTCTGATCGAAAAAATTCTGTTGTGATTTTGATGTGATTTTGACGAAATACTTGATTAGAAAGCTACCATCTAGTTGTCGGATGTTATCCCATGTTCTCGACAGGCTCAGAAAATTCGATAAAATCCAGAATGAGTACCAAATCATTTAAAAACCTACTTAGGATACAAATAAATAGAGTCACCCTCTGGTAGTTTAACATAGCTATTGAACATGGCCCAGTCGAAATAATTGATTCTCCCATTAAAAATTGCCATGTTCAATAGCAAACTGTTAAATTACCAGAGGGATTTTTTTATGTATATATATATATAGATATATATAAAGATACATGTGTATATACATATATGGGGATGGGTCAAAACCCTGGTACCCCTAGTGAACCCCAAAATAGCTGGGATTTATGGATGTTCATTCCCCTAAAAATGGTATTAATAGGTATTGACCCATAGCCATATAATTCAACTTCATGGAAAATGGCCCATAGAAATAGATGATTTTCCCAGCTAGAAACCTCCATTTATAATGGATTTTCCATAGCTATGTTAAATAACCAGAGGGTAACCATATATTAACCATATGTTTACCATATAATACAGTAACCATATTAACCAGTTTCCCATATAATTCAACTTCAGCCAAGTAGAGCTGAAAATCCCAGCGCTCCCAACCCGTTCCGTGCCCCCGTGGTTCCGTGCCCCGTCTCGATGGGCTCGGAAGCTCTGCAGGTGGCCCAGGTCCCGTGGCCCAGTTCTGGCCGCCTCGGGGTCCTTGGGTTTGGAACACATGGGATGGGACCTTTTATAGGCTACAAATGATATGAAGAATGTGTGTATGTATGTACATAGATACATAGATACATAGATACATAGATACATAGATACATAGATACATAGATACATAGATACATAGATACATAGATACATAGATACATAGATACATAGACACATAGATACATAGACAC
>Ga0126342_10005434_pt1 | contig 22220 bp, 16 predicted proteins | sample Cyp1metagenome_FD_92528 | JGI IMG/M metagenome (GOLD analysis project Ga0126342, IMG submission 92528) | Coral microbial communities from Lord Howe Island, Old Settlement Bay, Australia - Cyphastrea 1 metagenome | ecosystem: Host-associated > Invertebrates > Cnidaria > Coral ...
ACACAAACTCACCCACCATCACCGCTCCATCACTCTTATACTTCCTCTTCCCTTCTTGCTCTTCTATGGTCAGTCTAAGTCTAAAGAAGTTGGTAACATGTGGGGTTATCCGGTCCTTTAATATCATAAGACCAGCCTAGAAATCCATTGAAATCATTGAATCTGTGCATCACACAGTGCCAATTTGGGGTCTACCGGGGTCTACCGCCATGGAGGTTTCTCATCTCTCATCCTTCCCAAAAAACTGCTTTGCAAAGCTTGGGTTTCAACCAAGAAACCACGGACCAAGCGATCTCGGAATGCAGTGAGAGTCCATTGAGTTGGTCATCCAAGGTGTTCAAGATGGAGAGTTGGAAGAGGCACAGATACTGCGGCTTGATGCCGTAGTGCCGATGCCTGGCGAGCCAGGCTCGCGGCTCTCAATACCCATGACGGATCCATGGTGATGCTATATTAATGGTGTGCCATGGATCCCATCAATATACCCCAAATGTTAGCATATATGCCAGCACCATCGATCCTATGGGATATGGGGCCCCCCTTTCTCGATATGGTGGCCAGAAAATCCTGACTTCCTGTATTTTGGAGAGCCAAAAAAATGGTGGAACAGTGGAAAAAATAGGACAAAATGGTCTTCGGGGGAAGAGATTTGGATGGAAGATGGAGATGGATTCTGAGGTACCGCAAAGCGGTGCTGATGAGGTACCCAGCCTTGCATGCCATCCACTTGGCTAGAATGTGAAGGATGTACTCGGAGGGGGGTGTCATCAAAACTGGCTAGGAAAGCCTCAACGAAATGGGCATTTATAGATGGGAACATCATCCAACTAAATGAACATTTTAAGGCTAGCCAGGTTTGATTACGGCTCAGTAGGGTATGTATATATATATATATATATATATATATGCATCCATGATGTAATCAGTGATACATATATCATATACAAGATAGATCATCTAAAACATATATTATACAATATATATATAATAAATCATATGCACTATATATATATATGTAGATAGTATGTACAATATTTTTGACATACCATCTGGTTATTTAACATAGCCATGGAAAATGGCCCATTTATGATGGTCTACCTATTAAAAATGGTGATTTTCCATGGCTATGTTAAATAACCAGATGGTAAACGTTCACATTTCTGCATTGATGGAGAGTATATATCCGCAGGAATTCAAAATAAAAAGGCCAGCGCTTCGCTGCGGGTCAAATGGTCCAGCTGCACCACAGTGGATACAAACATTTAAAAACCATGGAAACATGATAGCAATGATTACCACAATAACTATATATGATAGCAATAAATAGTAACATATTATATATATATATATTATATTATATATATATATTATATTATATATATGATATTCAATAGCAAATCGCTTCCTTAGCACATCTTCGCCATTTTCAGACATTCCACAAATATTCAGCAACCGCGCTAACCTGCTCGGCTTCTCTTTTAAAAGGGCCGCCTCAGTCCAACCGATGTCATCTCCAAACTGGTCTTGGTGAAATTCTTGTCGCGCAGCGAGTCCAAGGCCTTGGTGATTTTAAGGGAGACAGGTAGAAAAATATCATACTACATATATGTATATATATATATATATTATATGATATATGTGTCTCTAATATAGTACTAATATATATATAATATAATATATGGACAATGAATATTATGATATTAGAAATATTATAATATGACAAAATATCAAAAAATAGGATATACGTTAAAGTTAAAATACTAGAGCACATGATAACATCATATCAAATAAGGCTTTCCTTCCGTTAGCACATTTCCGTCATAGCTAATTCTGGGACGACTGGGGGGTCATGGAGATTCATTGGCGTTTTTTTTTTTTCGGTACCTCACGTGGCTTAGGCCCGGCAACATCGGCTCAGGGGGCTTTCTCGGCCAACGTTTGTAGATGATTTCTTTATTTAGGAACCCATCAGTTGTCATCAGTTGTCCAGATCTATGTTAGTTTACCATGTTTACCACAAGGGTGTCTTGTAACGTACAATAGATTATGGATGTGTATTGAAAATCGCCAGTATGCCGACCAGAGCACACAAATGTGTCGATAGGTATGATTTTTTGAAAAGCTGGTGGATTGGAAGCAACAGAAACAGGTATATTATGACATTACATTATACGCTGGTAATGAAACATATTTTTAAAAAAACATAATGGGAAATCCATGAAAATTCGTGTGGGGGGATTTGCCAGCGGGCCATGTTTGATTGCCAGAGAATTAACCTAGCAATGGAGGGAGTTTTAACCAAACGACTAAATGCGTGTAATTTCCATGGGCTAGCTCAATGTGTGAAAGGAAAGCTGGAAATCTGGGATGTTGACCTCATAGGATGCAGCGCCCCGTTGGGGGGATCTTGCGGCATTTTCGCCAAGAGGTAGCGTGAATAAAGGCACCAAACAGCAGAGCTTGCGTCCGCATGCGGTCTCTCTTGAAGATACTTAGGATTTCTCGATGTCTCGTGAAATTCCTGGCGCCCATCAAGGCGCACAAAGCCCGGTTTTCGATGTGGCGTTGATGTTGGCGACGAGTTGATGTTGGCGACGAGTTACCGATCCGAAACAAATGATGAGCTTTTTATCCAACCATCAAACCGTCCATGTTTGGCTGGATGTAAAGGATGAAGTCATTCCCAGGTCTCAAAATTGAAGACATCCGATATTCGCATGCAAAGGGTCATATTAGAATCTACCATTGATTTCTTGGTTTGACCCAGAAGTATATCCCGTTCTCGTACAAATTTGTGTAAGTGGTGCTATTCTTGTCTTTAGTAGTTTTTATTGGTTGCATTGCAACAGTATTATCCCACATCTATTCCTCGGTGAATTCCTCGCTTCATCTGCTGTTCATCCCCCACGTTCCCTGCAGCTCCTGTACAGCAGCTTCCCAAATTGATCTATTCCTCAGCGAGCTTTGCGACATCTCGATCCGGAAAGGGAAGGGACCTGTGGAAACAAATGCCTTACAGGGTTTTTTTGTTTAATAAACCATAGCCCATAGGATCCATGTATGCTATATATGGTAACATTTACCATCAATATACCCCAAATCTTAGCATATATATACCATACATGGATCCTATGGGTAATAAACCCATAAATATATGTAGAATTATGTAGATACACCTGATACACCTCTATAGATTCATCATTCAAAACCCCCAGTTGAACTAATTCTGACCCAACAAAATTGGGCACCCCATTCCATGATGTAGGGCGTATATCCCATTTTATGATATTTTATGCAGGTACCACTCCTGATGTTGAGATATGGAGATATGGATAACACCACTATGATTGGAGTTGTTGGGTCTCCAAAAACGACGACTTCATCTCTTGACCAGTGCTTGAGCCCACCCAGTTCCTGATCTTCGTTGATTTATACCATTTACTCCTCGTTTTTGCATTTTTTTGCTGAACGCCTGCAAACTCGTCAAACTATCAGCTGAGTGGCGAATCTTGCGCCACTGGCCAAATACTGTGGCCAACATGCTACCTTGGTTCCCAGGATCAATGGTGTGCTTGTCATCCTGTCTCTGCTTGGTTGAGAACCAAATTTCCATACTGATAATCAGACTATAATGCCTGGACAGTGTTTTCGTCACTGCTTAGAAAACGGGTGTACTATGGGGTACTGTAGTAGATCCCCTTTGTCCAATCCCTGGACCAGGGACATACTGTGAACAACTGACATTGGAAGACCTCAAACCCATACACTTTGGGGAGTATCTAAAACCTTCAAAAACATCTATATCGACCCCAAAAAAGATGCTGAAAAGTGTGTCCAGGATGGTAGTTCCATGATATATTTCCCAGAGTTTCCAGGTGTCCATTTTTTCTATCGTTTGGGGGGTTTACTATACAAATCATCAAACATGTTGGGGGAATTATGATGGATTTTGCAAAGGATCCAGTTCCAAACAGCCATCCAAAAAACGGAGAGACCAACGAACAGAAAGAACAAACCACTATGGATCGGTAGCCATTTCGATGCAATGGATCGGTAGCCATATATGGCAGGGGTGGTGTCTTTTTTCCATCCCCAGTCATGGTCGTTGTTTATGGCAGGCTTTCCGTGGACAATTTTTTGTTTCATCATGTCAATGCAGCAACGGATGCCACCGACAAGCGGGACCAAAATCGACAAAATTCACTAGATTCCGACAACAGTAGGATCCGGCTTTACGAATGTAGCCTCCAGGAAGCAACAGTCCAATGGTGGCTCCTCAGGAAAACATTGGAATGCATGCAAATATTGCCAACATGGACTGTTTGGGTATATTAATACCACCATCCTTCCCTCATTCCACCCATCCGCTGCCATCAACAAAGATTGTCGGTCTACCCGTCCCTTCACGCGGAGAAACTCAACGATGCATAACTCATGGAGTCTTCGAATGCACTCTGGCAGAAGCGTGTGAATAAGGCATGATCCTCAGCAAAGTTTGAGAACAGGCACTGGTCATTTTCTGGACTTGCTTGCCATCACTCAATGAAATTTGAGGATAACTTGACTGCCCAGGCAAACGAAAAAGTTGTGAGGCTGTGAAGAGATTTAACGTGACTGTCTCAGTTCTGGCCAGGGACGAAAATCTGGAGGTTAGTTGCTGATACTTCGGTTGCCCCAAGGCATGAAACTCTTTGTTCATGAAGCCTAAGCCTGGCTGCCCCTTGAATGTTTGGTCATAGTTGCCTAGCTTTGTGCTTCGAACAATTCACAATGCGCAGGTGGTGACAGCAACCCTGACAGTGTCATGACAATGACCAATAGAATGAACATGATGATGATGATAATAATTGTTATTACTACGTACTACTACTATTATGATGATGAAGATGATGAAGGCATCCACAACTGCCAGTTGTTCCGCTGCATGTTCATCAGAGTGCACTGACCCATACACTCTGGTATTCTACAGCCTCTTTTCCATAGAACATATTTGCATTGATGGAGGAAATTCCCATCTGTTTCCCATTAAATCAAACATTGATATGGTTCACATCCTTTACCATTGAACATGGATGATATTGTCACCTTGTCCCATTGTCAATAAATCGGTGTCTCATCTTTTCCCATTAAAATCATTAAAGGTGCAGGATGGTGCCCCCCAGTTATAAGTTGGTTTATAAACCCCATTAACTAGTTCGTTATATCTACCATAAACCATAGTTATGAGAGTTATGTTCACCAACTTAGCTAACTATGGGGCACCACCTTGTGGGTGTTGTTCTCATCTGTTCCCTTTTTTCACACGAACGAAATTTGAAAAAAAAAACGGAAAAAAAACCATCATCCGATGTTGACGAGGTCCAAGTCTCGGAGGCTCCAGGATATCTGGAAAAAATATCTCCTCAAGTGGCCATGCAACAGGAACCGATTGATTGGAGCTACCAATCCCATATATAAGGCCTAAATTTCAGAGGATATCCCTAGAAAATCTGGCCCAAAATATGGTACAGTACCCCCATTTTAGGATCCTGAAATTCCCATTGATCAAGGTATGGTCCCCGAAAAAATGCCCTAAATATGGCCCTAACCATCTGGACCGATGACCCAAAAAGATGGGGAACTTTTAGCCGTTCGGCTTTAATGATCGAATGATTCATGGTGTGAAAAACCACATCTTTAAGTTAGTCTACAGGAGGGGAACTATTCCCAGAGGATCCATGTATGGAATATTTACCTACATTGACCCCTAAAGTAATTTAAAATAATACCAATGTAGGTAAATATTCCATACATGGATCCTTAGGGATTTAACATTTAACATTCTTCAACTAAGTGATAGGCCACTTGAAATATCTTGGAATTGGGTCAGGTGATCAGCGAATGACTACTCGCATAGAAACAGATTGAAATGGCTGGAGTCTGGCGACAATAGCCCCATACCTGATTTGATTCACACACGTCTTAAAGAGTTGCAAAATGCAAAAAATAAGGAGAAGAAAAAAGGTTTTTAATTACAATCAGAACTTTGCCTGGAAATGTGACATCCATGTATTTAAAGACATGAGAAAAACGCTGTGAAAATCCTCCAGGGACTGCAATGCAAAACCCATAAATGGTGGATGACACCGTGACCTTGGGTAAAAAAGTGGGTTGTCTACATTGGCCAAGTGACTTTGCATCCGAAAAAAATCCGGACTGTACCAAGCTTGTGCCAAGTTCAATTTAAAACCCTCCGGTGTTTTGGTCAAAACGTCGCAGTTGAAAATCCTCGAAGTGGAAAATTGTCGTGGTTTCTGGGAACATCATCGAAGTACATGATGGATGTTTCAGCCACGTTTGGAGGCCAACTATCTCCAGCTCTAAAAGACATCCCGAAACTCTCTGATCGTTGGCCATGGCCAGAAAGCGCGTTGGCTTATCCTTCGAAGAGGAAATGGGAATATGATGGCTATGCATCGAAGGCACAAAGCAGCATTGATATGTTTGAAGAACATGAAAACAACATTGAAAAAACAACTTCTATCATTACACTCAGATCGAAATAGTTTGCCAATGGATGTTCTCTCATGAATTCCATCCCATTTCATCCCCTAATTCACGTGGGGAAATCGTGGCATGACCCATTCCCACATTTTAATGTTGGGCCCCAAACCATCAGGCTCAATCTTAAAGGGTTATCGACAACCATCAACTCCAGCAATAGGGCATCATCCACGGATCCATGAAAGGGCCAGCAGACTTGTAATATCTTATAAATAATATCTCATAATCCACTTTTTTGTACGTACCTCGACCCTCCTGGAATGTGGACCCTTAAATGTATTTAAATGTGGTGTTTTAGCCCAATCTGTTTTGGCACTCTTACCTTTCTTTGGTGGCGAGTATTTGGAGGGTCACAAGGGTTTGCTCCCCAGCTACTGGGATCATCATCCTCTGCCGAGTGTCTTAAAGAGACCTTGAACCTTGGCGCCGAAGTGGAACGAACTGAGGCTCTCTTCAAAAACATCACTTTTCTTCCAGTAAACGAACTAAAACGCTATGGAAATCCATGAAATTCAAAAAACATGATCTATCCAGATGCTTTTTTAGGTTGATTTTCCAATATTTTCCATACTGCAGGGTTGCCCCAAAACCCAGGCCTGTCCCTTGACCCTCTGGTCTTCCTTGACACAGTTGACATATCCTCCGATAATCAAACGTGGCTGAAAAATCCGCGATGCACCCTATTTAACATACTAGTAGCCATGGAAAATCACCATTTTTAATAGGTAAACCATCTATAAATGGGCCATTTTCCATGGCTATGTTAGTCATAACCAGAGGGTACTTCGATGACACCGGAGGCTATGTACTTCGATGAGCCACTGCGCAAGGCTAACACGTCCAGACTGATCCACATCCAGCCGGTTGAATCCTGCGTAGATATGATCCTCCGAAATGCCTTGGGCGAGTCTCCAGATCATGGAGCAGGGTTTAGGGAATCTTGGAGCTCGGTGTTTTAGGGACTCAAAACTGCTTCTGAAAGGGAAATATGGCTATGATATGGGAATTGATATGGATAGTAGTATGATTATCTACCATGATATATCCACTTCTTTCGCTGCAATCTTGAGGATTTCATGAAGCCCATCTCCCTTTATTAAAGGCTTCGGCTTAACCCCACCAACCCAATAAGGGCCGACTAAACCCCTCTCAGTGTGTGGGGGTCTGGGAGATAGTCTTAGATCTCCATGAATGTTGCGAGTTTCAAAACAGAGATATAGGGGACATATATTCAATGACCATGACAGGAACCTCAATTGAAATATCCCCAGCAAGTATGGCCTGGTATCGTACAGTACCTCCATTCTGTCCTGAAATAGTTCACCGATATATTGCAAAAAAGCTTATTTGCAAATAACTTATTGGGGTCCAGAATGTGGCTCTGGTTTACAAACATGAACATGGCAACCCAACATGAAGTTGTGAAGTACAAAAAAACCCAAATGACTGGTCATGTTTTGTAAACAACCACGTTCATTAAAATGGCAAATCTGAACCATCGTTTATGTTGCTGGGACACGGAAATGGGGGGGTTGGTAAGATATTCATGACAATACCGACAGGTAACTAATCGTACCACCAAACTCCCATGAAGCTCCCATCACATTGACATGAAAACCCATGAAAACATACTAAACTCCCATGAAACTCCCATGAAACTCCCATGAAACTCCCATGAAACTTCCAAGATTTTCCCATTTTCCCGGCGATTGACTCAGGGAAAAGCCATCTGAGCCGTCGCTCTGCCAAGTGGCCCCAGCTTTGCAAAAGAGTGCTGAAATCATCGAAGATCAAGATCTGGGGGTGTTCGACATGTTTTTTCTGCATGTTCCCATCTCTGTTTTTGGTTACTTTTGCAAATTAACTAGAGTAACTATGGTAATTCTTGAAACAAAATACCATGGGAAGTTACTATGACATTGAGTAACCATATCATACCATATCATAGCATATCTCTTTATAAATTGACCGTAGTAACATGTAGTAACTATGATGGTGCTGCTATATATGGTAACATGGATCCCATCAATATAACCCATTGATGTTAGCATACCAGCACCATGGATCCGTCATGGCTAGTGGAATTTCATGGACTTTCCCCGATTTTCGATCCGATGCAGAACAAATCCAGCCAAGCGGCAGACGGGTCAGTGACCTCGAGGCACAACAGCAGAAACCGGTGAGTTACATGGATAAAAATGCCATAGAAAAATATGGAGAAAAAAGCCGGCAGCTATATGTTGTTTGGATAAAACAGCCATGAAAAAAATGAATCAAAAAGCCATAGAAATTGGAATTTCAGCCATCCATCCTCTCCAGAAAATGGAGATCTTACGATTTTTTCGCCCCTAGTGACCCTAGTGATCTCACCAAGAGAATCCCCATCTTAAGCCATTGATATTCACATTTTAGCGCATGGAATTAGAATGATATTTAAAGTGATTTATATTATACACTTTACATAGATTTATAGAATGTTTTATAGATTCATACACTTTACATAGATTTATATAGTGTTTTATACATCGATTTATATACTTTACATAGATTAATCATTTATCCTTGCCCAGTGTTCGTTTGGGCAGCGGACATGTCAGACACGTCAGACACAGGTTTGGCATCTTGGCCAACCCTCTGAGCCACGGCTTTATCCAAAATAGAGGAGCCATATATCATCTATCATCATGAAGTATTTTAGTGGTCGTATTGAATGGTATACCAAATAGGTACTTATATACAATCATATACTAATTACGAATGGTACCACATATAAGTATATACTCATATATACTCATCTAATTTCATCTCAATATAAATGGTCGCTCACTCCCCTTGGTATTCCATTCGAAATCGAGCAGCTGCCAACTTCACAAAACACGCTTCCAGTTGATCCAAGCAAATGTCCTGAGACGCTCAACGTAGCAGGGGCCTAGGAGTCCTAGGAGCCTAGCGGCCTGGTGAAGAATCCAAAAACGCCGCGTGTAAGTGGTGAAGCACCAATATACCCGGCCTGGTAAACTGACACAGTTTGCGAACTGGAAAGATCCACCATGCTATTTTCATACATCCACTATAACTGGCCATTTTCAATAGCTATGTAAACGTTTACCAGAGGGTATCTGTTGTACTGATTCAATTTTAGGATATGTCACGATATTTTACGATGTCTCTCAAATTTATCTGGGAGAAACATCCCACTGGCAACAGGCTGAGCTAATCCTGGTTATTGAACACATAGCAATCTGGGATGCACGTCCAACATCATCCCAAGTTTTGGCGTGATCCGTGGATCAAAGGAAAATCTGAACAGCACCACGGCGGCTATGTAGATTTTGAATTTTGAATGATTTTGAATGATTTTGAAGGTGGTACATTTTCCTGAAAAGTAAAGTGCCGTTTCTCCGCCTTTTTCAGGAAACTTCTTCCCGACAACTCGCAGTCATGAAGTTCTTGCCACCCTCAGCCAAGATGCATAGTGGCATCGCAAATACATGAAGTCTTGCCTCAGCATTGGCAACAAGGATCGCACTGCAGTGGATCCCACGGCAGTGCCAGTGGGATTTTTTTTCGCTCATTTTCGGCCTCCCAAAGCACCCAACGCTTGGTTTCGATTCCGTGCACCAGTGCGTGCCAAGAATCTTGTAGATGAGGACACTCACTGCTGCTTTGGCCAACAACGCTGCAATGACTTGAAATGCGCCTACCATGGGCCCCATGGGCATCGAGGAGAAAATCTGCTTCCGTTGTCCCACTGTTTTTGGTTTCCATCTTTGGGGAGGAAACCAGTCGTCGCTATGTTGGTCAGGTCCCTAGTTTTTATGCCGCAACAGTCGATATGATACAATGTGAGGCCCCCAAGATATCTAAGTTGGTTTATAACTCCAATAACTATGGTTTATGGTATTTATAACTATAGTTGCAGGGGCTTATAAACCAACTTATAACTGGGGGGCCTCACATTGTATGGATATAGATTTATTATATATATATATATATATACATGCATATCAATATAGATAGATGAGGAACTGTCCGGCAAGTTGGGTTGGGTTCCCAAATTCTCAGAATGGGCTTAAGGAACATGTTAATTACAAGGTTTTACCCCTTTGAAGGCCTAAAAACCACATAAAGAAACAAGGCTTTCAACTTGTCTATCTTGTCTCGAAAATAGAGTTGTGTCCAAGCTCCCATTTCATCCGTGCCTATGTACTGCGATAGTGGAGTCATCGACACAAAGAACAAGAAATACAGCTGCAACTTTGCTTCACGGTCCCATTCCTTGCACAAAGCGGCGCACTGACTCAGAAGCCGAGTCCAATGGCTCAGAAAATTTTGCATTCCAATGTCCACATATGTATATACAAGTATGTATATACAGTGTGCATACATACATATATATATAGAGAGAAAGAGAGAGATTGTGTGTGTATATACCCACACACTGTGAGCCTGATTGTATATCGGGGTACTTGTTATGTAATATCTGTATTTTGAGACAACCCCATATCTAATTAACTAAGGATTCAAGAAATAATTAGCTATTAGGTCAGTTGCTGATTACACTCTGGTAATCTGAAATACCAACAGGCTACTCATGATTTTGGAACTGGGAGAACACCTGCAAACAGTGACGTTGAGAGTAATTCCTGCCATCACTCGTTTGACGTTCTGAAGAAACAGAAACCCACTGGTCTTTGACGTCGAAGGATTTTTTTCGGATTTTTGTCCGTTTCCGACCAATTTTGGAAGCCAAGTTTCCGACAAATATGGATAAGAGAACGCCACAGCCGCCAAAATTACAGAATAAGTGAAGCAAATCCTGAGTGTTCGAATAGCTCGGCAAGTGATCGTTTTTCGCAAGTTTTTGATGCTGATATTTAGTGTGGATTAGTGGATTTCAGAAGCTATAGCATAGCTATTGAAAATTACCCGTTTTAATAGGTATATCATGGTATATCATTCAACTAAATGGGCCATTTCCTTTAGCAATATATATATATATATAGGTGGTTTACCTATTTAAGATATTTCAAAGTGCTAATTCTCCATAGCTATGTTCAATTACCGGAGGGTACAAAAGAATTGGTGGTTTCCCATTGCAATCCGGGTTTCAGCTAAAAAACGCACATCGCATTGTGATGGAAATCTTTTCTGCAATGAGAATATACTAAAATGCAATCAATTGCAGAGTATACTAATTACTAACCATTTTCAGACACACAAATGATATTGGTTATTATAATATTATATATATCATATATCCCATGAATATCTCATACAATACCAAGTAATATCAATATCCAGTAATATTCACCATGACTTTTCAAAATGAAACTTGGTATGGCAAGCTTCGACATTCTGCAACTTCATCCAATCTCCCGTAGGTATACCAGAAATGGGCTACTTAGGCCGTTCGTTAGCTGGTTCAGTTGGTTATAACCCATTCTATTACTTCCAAGGGGTGACTAACCAGTTTAGTAACCACGGCCCATCTAAATACCTTTGTAGACCCACAACCATAACGGTTAATTCATCCGGTGAATCATCATTTTCCCTGTGAAAAGTCAATGTTCAGAGGAATAATAATGGTGTTTCATTATTAAAACATGTTCAGAACAATATTTTTATAATGAAACATGTTTTAATAATGTTCAGTCAATGGTTTTAATATTGGTGTTTCAGATTAAACATGTTCCCTATTAAAAATCGATTTTTTGGTGTTTCAGGGCCCTATTATGTTCCCTTTTCAGGTCCAGACCCAGACGTTTTTTCTTCCGAAGCTCCCGACGAAGACGCGCTTGAAATCCTTGGGCACATCCGCGGCCTCCGTGATGATTAACAGGGAAGACAACTCGACCATGAAGGCCTCGTGACTCATTGAGGTGAAGGCCATCCCTTCCAAGGCGACGGAAAACATTACAAAAAATGGCTGGTTAACCATGAACAATTGGTAGATAACCCTTTAAATGCCTGGTTAACCATGAACAATTGGTAGATAACCGTCCAAAATGGCTGGTTAACCATGAAAAACATGTAGATAACCCTTAAAAATGCCTGGTTAACCATGAACAATTGCTAGACAACCGTCCAAAAATGGCTGGATAACCATGAGCAATTGGTAGATAACCCTTCAAAATGCCTGGTTAACCATGAAAAATTGGTAGATAACCATCAAGAATTGCTGGTTAACCATGAACAATTGGTAGATAGCTCTTTGATTGAGGTAAATCATGGTAAAGCTATATATGGGGTATGGGGATATTTGGCACAGATTAATAGCTGCATGTCCGTCACATCATCTGTGCCCATGTCATCTTTCAACAAACACGTTGTGAAAGTAACTATAGGCCAACTAGGCTTCAACCCCAGCCACATGCTTGCCAACAGGGCTGATTTGGGCGTATATGTTTGTGCACAAGTTGGGAAGGGGCTGGCAAAACTGAAAACGGCACAAAACATAGCCATTATTAGCCACTTGGAAAAATATGTCCACATAGTTACCTTTTGAAAAATGTGCTCGAAAGTGAGATTGTTTTCAGAATCTGCCCGGAAAAACCAAAAAAGTGTACCAAACACCCTAAAAGTACACATTTATCTGTACCACTGGGCGGTGCAGGCATCAATAGACCCGAGGCTTAACTCGTTCAGGCTCTGGAATGCTCTAAGGCCGACTGCAGAGCTTCCAACAGATGGTTCCGATGGTTGATCCGCTGCCTTTGGGTTCCGCCAAGTTATGCGCTTTTTATTTACCCTCTGGTAAACATTTACATAACTTTGGCAAATCACAATTTTTAATGGGAAAACTCACTATTTTGACTGGGCCATTTTCCATAGCTATGTTAAATTACCAGAGGGTAAGTTGGTGATGGTTTTATCCCACATATCTTTTCACACCTCCTGTCCTCCTTGTGCCCCTGACACAAAAAAAAAAACTCCCGGAGCCAAGGCGCCAGCTCCAAGAGGAGTTCCAAGAGATAAACATGCACCTGACGTCTGAGTTCAGCAAAAAACATCCGGAGGTCACCAGGTAGAAACTGGTGGAATATGGTGATAAAATCGTGGCGAAGAAAATGGTGATTCACCAACCAAGGTGAGAATTCAACAGCAGATTTTCAAGGGATACAGATATACCCTTCGGTCATCCAACATGGCTAACTGAAAAAAAACAAACTGGAGGTTTCGTTCGCTGGGAGAATTATCGATTCTCATGGAGGCTTTTCCAGCAGTTGATCAGGTGTCACGGATCACCGCTAGCAGCGGCGGCATCCGGCAATGATCAGCAAGAATGGGGTCCCCACCCATTCACCCATTTCCAGGAGCTAAGAAATAGAAATAGCAGGCAAAATTCAAACAAAAAAAGAGGATGACGAACGTAGCCGGGTGTAGCATGTTGTAGCCCATTGGGATTAGTTCGGTTGAGTCAGGTTGGAATTGCAAGTGGATGTTTGAATTCTCCCAAACCCTGGAAGATTGATGGTTGACGTGCAAAAATCACGCTGTAACTTCTCTGAATTTTCTTAAGGTACCACAGGGCTGGAGGAGTCAAATAGGATATCAAAAGAATGTCGATGATATATCACAGTAGCAAAGATCAACCTTTTCGGGTCCGGGAAATTTTGCCTGGTATCCATATGTGGTCAAAGTTATTCCTTCGATTCCACGTTTGCGACAAATCCTCATTCGGATAAAATCAACTATAGTAATGCAAGGTCTGATGACTTTGGGGATAGTCCCATAGAAATGTGATCTGCCCATGCTGTTGCTTGTGTGCCATGGTAAATCACACGGGTTATTGACATACTTGGCAGCCGGCCTCACGCTCATGCTCCGCAGCCAAGTGTATCTCAGAGCATGCGGCTCTGGGTACCAGGATTAGGTGGTTCAATAGAACTACAATATGTGCACATATGTATATATATATACATAAATATGTACATATGTACATGTACCCCACGAATCCCCACAATATAAAAATACGATCATCTGTTCAGGTATCATATTGTATGATTATATATATATATAATTATATGTACATCTATAGATTTATACATACATATATATTATATTTTAGTATATATATATATTGTATTGTGTATATATACATATATCACATGTCGAGAAGGTACGGATCACGATCATGCACCATCATACATCGACTGGTCATTGGAAGGGCAAAGCTAACCAAGCTAAGCGAGATTAAGCGAGTGCCGTTGTCGCTTCACTTGACCCAATGTTCTAAGGCTGGAGAATATCCCATTAATATATATATATATATATCATCATTTTGGTTATATCACTATTACCACTAAACCACAATTAAATCCATTAGATATCACTATTCATACCCTCTGGTAAACTAACAGTTTGCTATGGAAAATCACCATCTTTGATAGGTAAATCATGGTAAATCAACGAACTAAATGGGCCATGGCTCCCATAGCTATGTAACAAATTACCAGAGGGTACATATTCATCGAATTTGATGGCTCGAGTTTCTACTTAAGGGATCTACCCACTTAGCAAGTAGTTTTCATATGGCACAGTGGATGTCGCTGACTTCTAGATGGGCTACACTAAGCTGAGTGAAGGGGTTTGATAACCACAGTGATTAAGAACCTTCGGGATATCGTGATAGCATGGTTCATCTAGTAGTTTGTTTTCCCAAAAAACAATGGTATAGTGGATCTAGCCCAATTCGGGGGTCATATCTAGATCATTTAGAGTTTTCTTGTTGCTATGATCAGGCGACAAAAACACAAACGGCACAACCAATAGAACCTACCATTCACCAAGGAATACCTACAGAAAACCCGAAGACTCTAGGTAAATATCCCATTCTTGTTGGTAAATATTGCAAAATCGCTGGTAAATATCATCTGTGGAATAGGATTTTTGGATATGTTTCCTATAGATTCTGGTAGATATTCCAAGATATTAAAAGATCTTCGGCAACCTCCCAGCCCAAACTCCGAAAAAAATACCCAGCCCAGCGGCAAAGTGTCGGGAAAAGGCCTTCGCAGCCCAGGCCCTAAGGACGCATGCCTCTGCTGGATTGCCAGTGGAGCTCATGGGTACCCACAATCACCAGTTAAATAACTCCATGGCCCACCCAAGCAGTGCATTCGGAAAAGGGAAAACATATATATATAATATATATATATATATATTAATTATAATATATATATATATATATATATATATTTTTTTTATTCTGGTATATTATTACATATTATTACATATTGTACTAATAAATATATATATATTATCATAATATATATATTTTCTCGGTTACATATAATATATCATAATATAATCATATTTTATCGAGAAAATGATTGCCGTCATCAGCCACAACCAAAAAACATGTGGCAATCTGGACTTTGGGCCATCCGTGGGAATCGCTGGCTGCTGGATTATGATAATCATAGTATTACAATCATTTATGCTCTACGGATCTATAATATCTACAACCTGTAAGTCTGAATCTATAATGATTCTTTAAAAACATGGTATTCATATGATATTCATACTCCATGAATCATGGTAGTATACCGTATACCGCTATGTGGTTTATGAAGGGGGGGCAGCTTTGAACTGTTAGTGGCGGTGTGCAGGGCCCAAAGTATACGATTGTCTTGTCCCAAGGTTATTAAAGGACCGATTTTGTCCTGGATTTCCACCACTTTGGACACGCTTGGACAGGCGATATCACTCAGAATAACCTCGCCAAAATTCGTGGATGGAAAAAAAAACCTTTGGTTGATTACATAGATAATCATCATGCTTAATCACATCAGTACCCGAGTACGGATGGATCAATTTCAATCAACCAGGATCACCACATGGGCATCGTGGGACCATACCCCAAGCTTGGACCTATACACTGGGGAGAAACCAGATACAAAGAACATGGTGACCCCCGATGTGAAATGTTTGTTGGCGTGTAAACCCCATTACCCTCTGGGAATTTGTTATAGTGAGTTGTCCCATTAAAAAATGTGATTTTCCATAGTTATGTTAGTTTGCCAGAGGGTAACTAGTTAGATATTGATCAACCAATCCTGAAATGCAAGTACCTACTACGTCTAAACCAGCGAAACTCTAGATATTATATATATATATAATTACATATCATATACCATGAACCCACCAGAAACTATTTAATATTAGTTTCTAATATACACATAACATAAACCCACCATTAAAATGCCGTTATAAAAATATGCTTACCACGTTCGCCCTAAACCGGGCTGCTATGATGGCCCATGGGTCAAACGTGCTGAAGGTCATCCGAAGCAGTTTGCTGTGAACCTCAACGGGGTCGTGGGTTGTCACCGTGGATGAGCTATCGGGACAACTGACGGGGGTGGCCAGATTGGTCAATTTCCAAGTTGGTAACTAGGCAAGTTCTAGGACTTATGGATGTTTATGGATGCTTCTGGTATATGTTTAAAAAAAAACTCTAAACTATGAACATGAGGGTAACATAAACCAACAAACATAAACCAACCATCATGTCACTGGGGGGGCACCACCTTTCCACCTGGTACAGTAGGGATTCTATAGCAATTTGCTGGGGGGAAATCGTCTCCAAGATGTCCAGTGGATGCTGAACAACTCCAAATCTGTGGATGTGGATACTGATAAGGAGGAGTGGGAGGATGAAAGTCAGGATAAGGAGGATGACGATGATGATGATGATTATGATGACTGGTTGGTGGTTTGGACCCTTCCGAAAAATATGAAAGTCAGTTGGAATGATTATTCCCAATATATGGAAATAAATAATGTTCCAACCACCAATCAGATGATGATGATGATGATGATGATCATCCATTGAAACCTCCACTTTTTTCATATTTTTTTCTGACATCTTCCGATGATGTTCCCATATCCCCATGCTTCGGTGATTTGCCATGTTTGCCAAATGCTGCGGTCCAGTGGCTCGTGTGGAGACACAGTAAACTGCAATCCCCAGCAGCAAAGTTTCAGTGATCCACATGATCCACGACAACGTCGTTGGCATCCGAAGGCGGATGACCCCGGTCTCTCCTGAATTTGGCGGAGGACTGGACCCCGGTCTATCCCTGGTGAAGTGCATAGTTTCAGCCAGGATAAAGCCACTTAGACTGGGGACTTCCTAACGATTGGGTTATTCTAACCACTTACGATTCGTGGGATGATCCAGTGATGAAGTGCTTGGAAAACATGGGGGGGTTGAGAAAACTGGTGCCGCCCCACGTGAAATGTCTTGTTGGTTTATGGTACAGAAATGGTTTATTCTTCGATGTACCGCAAAGCCAACAGTTATTGGAGAGAACTTACCCGTACTAGACCAACTGATCTACCGAACTGGAGCACCACCTTAGTACCTTCGTGAATCACCGCAATGATGGCCCCATAGAGAGCCATCCTGTGGAAAGGATCGAGAGTGTAGAGATCTGCATACCCAAAGAGCTGTGTTAGATTGGAGACATTCAGGTTGATATGGTCTCATCTGCATGCCAAAAAATCCATCCATTGTCCTGTGAATATAACTGCGGATATCCATGTACATAATCTATAATTATTAATTGTACTTCCCTCTTCAAGATCAACGCAGACCCTGCCAAATAGGCTTTTTTGAAGACAACTTTGCACTAAGAATTGGCTGTTATAAGGGTCTATCTTAATTTGGTGGAAGGTATCTCATACAGTTTTTCACTTACAATGCCCGGGCGGCACCCCTGGTCCATCGTCCTGTGAATTCCACAATGTTGCAAAAGACACCGAAAAAATCTGCCACGTGCAGAGCTAGCCCCAGGAAAATTGCCAGCAGCACCGGCCACTTCTTACGCAGAAGCAGCTCTCCCCATCGCATACCAGACCTGCAAAATGCCCCCTCCCCCAACCGAAAACTACAGGGTGATGCTCCAGTTCGTTAGCTAAGTTAATTTATAACTGCAATTTCACTAGGATTTCTGGGGGTTGTCATGTTGTTTTCTTGGGGGAGTGTATATAAACCAACTAACATGACTGCGGGGATACCACCCTGTAAGTTCTTATGTAACATCAACGATGGTTTATGCTACGACCAACTCACTGGAGGGCGATTTTCGGGATGACCGAAAATGTAGGGGTACAATTAGTGAGGCCCCCGTTGGATAGCTAAGTTGGTTTATAACTCCAATAACTATGGTTTATGGTACGTCAATAACTATAGTTACTGGGGCGAATCTAAACCAACTTATAACTGGGGGGGCTCACATTGTACCCAATTTTCAAACGGACCCTCCAGGGTTCTCCCAGAAGTGGCACGCAAGCAATATTGAAGGCATCGACTTGAAGGCAAAATTTGAGGATGTGAAGCACTTACATTATATACAGGCTGGGGTCCCCATGCATCTTTCTGTCTCCAAGCCATGTCGGAAACGTGAGATTACCAGCCTATGTCGCATAACATTGCTTACGCCAGACCTTACGCAATGCTTACGCGACCACAATTTTGACTTTCGCGGCATGCATGTACATATCATTACTTAATGTTCACCTAGGATTCATAAACTCACCCTAAATAAAGCTAACCAAACTCCCAAACTAAATAATAAATGACCCCTAAATAAAGCTAATTTTTTTTGGCCCTAAACCCAGATTTGCCCAGATGGGGCTGACCAAAATTGTCCATGCTTTATTTGAGGTGGCTTTCATGTACTAATTCATACTGCCAGCTCATTATATAGATCTTACCTTGATAGCTTCAAAATTTCAAAAATAATGGATGCTCTTTCTCTTCAAATCCTTTATGTAAAACCTATCCAAAATCAATCCCAAATCAACTCATCAAGGCTACCCCCCATGAGGTGCCTTAGCACTAATTAGAGTTTGACCCTGAATAGAGCTACTGAGCTTTCCCCTCCCGCTGATCAAGAAATGAATACTAAATCAATACTAAATCCATGAAATGAATACTAAATCAATACCAAATCAATACTGACTCCATGAAATGAATACTAAATCAATACTCACACAATTGTTGGATTCCTTATTTTTTTTTGAAATTGCATTTATATTATCATCTTATATTGTGGTAATTGAAAACCAATACATACAAACAAGTTTGATGGTGGCTTTAACTCTATTTAAGGGCAAAGACAGGGCGGGGGCTATTTATAAATCAGAGGTCAACATTACGCGAAGCTTACGCTGACAGGTTTGACTTAAAACGCATAGTAAATGCTTGCGCCAGGTATGTATAGTATGTTTCAGTCAGGTATAATAACGCTTACGCCAGAACTTACGCATTGCATTTTGCAAAAGTGGCTTACGCCACCTTGCGAAACCCAGGGTTTTGCTTACGCGACCCAGTCATATAACACAACTCTTCTTAAAGTGTATTCAGGGGGGTTCTGACGATGCTCAAGTAACTTCAAGGCGACACAAATACCCTTGAAATCGATTGAAATACAGGTCAGTTCTAGTGGACCTGAGGATTGTAGATGGTCGGCCATGTCGGTTGCCTATCCTAAACTTGATCCAAAAGTTGAAGGATACCCAACAAACAACTAGACCCAAAACTCCAACAAAGAGTTGTTGGCACTTTCTCCAGTGGTTTCAAGTATAAGTAACTCCCCTTTTAAGGAGAGTACCTGTGGTTGTTTTCCTTAGCCAGATTCTCCATTATCCCGGTCCTCGCTGCTTGGACAGATTGCTTCCAAAGAAATATGAAACTATCTGCCGATATAGTAACCATCAGTAAATATAGTAAATGGTGATATTGTGGGTATATGATGCAATATGTTTTTATGGGCATATAATGGGATACGTAACCCAACTTGATATTATTTGGCTTTTGTACCTAAATGTTTAGCCGAAAAGGCAAATGTTGACACTTAATCATCATTTCCACAATTAACATAATTAGCCCTAACTGTGGTCGTTCCCCTATTTCCAGACAGACCCAAATTCGCCAGACCCTGCGGTTCTTCACTAAAGCTTTGACATGTGGCTTGAAAAAACATGAAACACCTGGACCATATTTTGAGACAAGACGTGCCGAACGCCGTGCGTCTCATGTATCAAACGTGGGAAATTTATGTTCGGGGTCGCAGAATTGCCCGCCATCTAACCTCCACACATCGATAAGTGATGATGTTATCGGCCAAGTTAGGCATTTGCATCAGCTATGATTGTAAACTGTTACATAACGAACTGGAAAATCACCACTAAATAGTGGGTAAACCAACTATAAAAACGGCCATGTTCAATAGCTATATGCAACAGTCATTACCGGTATTCTTGGGGATCTAGCAAGTTGATTTTCGGGCACCAGCTTCCCCGAAAAAAAGGATCATAGGAAATTAGATTTCACCGTACATATATAATATGTTTAAATAATATATACATATTTTACATATGTGTATATATATATACACACGTATTCATATATATATATATATCTACATATGTAATTTGTGTGTGTGCATCTCTTAGTATCTCCACCGCAGAACATCACCAAGATCATGGCTTCTGTTCGAGACACAAGAGGTGCCCGCTGAGGACATAAGCTCTCTCCTTGGGCTTCACCACCAACACACGGCCTACAGGGTGTAGCGGAGGTGTCCATGGTGAGATGTGGTGAGGATGTTTTAAAATAACCTGGGGATACATGGGGTTCAATTCATCTTAAATACCTGCAAAAAAAAAAATCTTAGCTGGTTAGTAGATAATTCAGATAATTCCGTTGATACCAAAAGATTAAAGGATGAGTTTCTACCCATCTAAGATTGACCTAGCGATGTGGTTGATGTTTTGAAATAACCTGGGGTGAAAATTTGTAAGTCGGACATATGTTTGTATATTATAAGATAAATTTGCTAATTATCATCCGGGTTGAGGGGGTGTTTGTACTATTGACGATTTAGAACTGATCTGGGGTCAACCACCCCCAAGTGACATAGACCCTGCAATTCATAGGCGCTTGGAAGACTAGTTTCCTTCCCTGCAAAAGGCTGGTTTGGATCATTTTGGATCTATCCTCAGGGAACACAAGCAGTTTATAACATTTTATAACCATAGATTCACGAAGATTTTTCTACAACTGATATGAATCATCGTTTATTACTGGTTGATCACATGTAGCAATAATTGAAAACACGAAAAACGGCGGTCATGAGATGGTCGAACCAAATGTAAGTTGGTTTATAATCCAATAAACTAGTTCGATATATCTACCATAAGTCCTAGTTATTAGAGTTATAAGTCCAAACTTGGCTATCTTGGGGGTGTCTTAGTTAGAAACAAATGACACACCACTGTTTTTTCTTCCGCGAATCAGGGGCACCAAATCATCCATCTGAAGCCAAATGCTACAAGGAGGCACCACCTGAAATTTTGATGATCCTCCAGAATTTTAACCGATGTAGATACGGAAAAACCCACCAAACATGTAGATCCTTTTCCCGAGAGCATAGGTCTTCAATATCTATATTAGTCTATATTCATTTACTAGAGAGTATCTGACAGCAGTTCCTGAACCCCTGCCCAAAAAAACACTCTTGACAAATTGATTGATGAACCATGTTTATTTTTTTTAATGGGGGTCCCAGAATCGTCCAGAACTGGACAAGTGCTTTGCTGGAAACCAATGGTTTTGGGTAACCCAGTTTTAACAAACACTTTGCAGTATATATATATATATA
>Ga0126342_10005435_pt1 | contig 22220 bp, 13 predicted proteins | sample Cyp1metagenome_FD_92528 | JGI IMG/M metagenome (GOLD analysis project Ga0126342, IMG submission 92528) | Coral microbial communities from Lord Howe Island, Old Settlement Bay, Australia - Cyphastrea 1 metagenome | ecosystem: Host-associated > Invertebrates > Cnidaria > Coral ...
GATATGCCAGATAGAATGCCAAATAGAATGTCAGAAGATATGTCAGATAGAATGCCAGAAGATTTGCCAGTAAGAAAATGTATAAATATCATGGTGGGGATCACACGAAGTAAAGTAATTGATCTATTTTTGATGCGTGTATCCACCATAGTTGTTGATTGACCCCCTATGTTGGTTGAATCCCCGTGTTTCCTGGTTAGGGCAACCGTCCCCTAGTGGGAAAAAACATCAACGCACAGCAGGATGCCTGGAAAGAACAGCGACAGCTTCTGGAGGTACGCACTTTTGGTGGTGGAACTTTGTAGATAAAGATAGTGGAACTAAGACCTTTTTTGGTGCATATGTTGGCCCACTCTACAATACTCTACAATATATTGATAGATGTTTGGGGTACGGGATATCAATCATGACACTTGGTAATTTCTTTGATATATGTTGGGGGTATAGTGAGGGTTGAATCAAGAAACATTGGGGATTTTTCTTCATGACGAGACTACAACATCCCAGCAACAATGAGCAGTCTCAGTTGAAATTACCCTTTGGTAAACATACAAAAAGCTATTGAACATGGCCATTTATAGTGGATTTTAGCCATCAAAACTAGTGATTTTCCATAGTTTTTAGGTTTACCAGGCCGGGTATTGGAAAATCACCCAATTCAGAACGATCGGTTCCTGGAGATTCCATGGGAATCTAACCATTAAAATTCCTCGTGTTGTTCGACAATTCACTTGGGCAATACTGACTGGTCTAGTGATTCTGGGGATGACAAAAGTTATAGCCGGCTATCAACCAACCAATGGAACCATGCTGCACTGCAAGAGGCTTTGGAAACCATGCTGGTGTCCTTTTGATGCATGTATCATAGACGAAACCAAGTTATGCACAGGTTGGCACATGTTGCCGTGGAAATCAATTCACACCTTGCCACAATTGCTCCACAGGCCCAGCTCGCGCAAGCGGTGGCCGAACGGGATCGCATGATCGAGGCGCCTATGGCGCTGGCGGATCAATCGACGGCGGAGGGGATCAAGGGACACCAGGGAACATCATTGGTGATCAGTGGGAAATAATGGTGATTAATGGAGATTTAATGGAAATCTTAATGGACATGAAGGACAATTCAATGGATTAATTATGATTAATTATGATGAATGGAAAATAATGGAGATTTCATGGACATTTTAATGGAAATTCATTGGGTCATGGGGATGGGGGTTGATGGGGATACCCTTTGGTAATCCATGGCCGGCAAAATCATCGAAGTAAATGGTGGATTTCCCAGCAACGTTTGAGTAGCGGAGGGTAGATGAGGACTTAAACGTAAGGGGAGTGGGATACTTCATCAAAAATGGTGTTTTAATGGGATTTAATGGTGATTTAATAGTGGTTAATAGTGATGGTTAAAAGTGGTTAATAGGCTACAAACCAACGACAATGGGAATATGATATGTAGCTGGTTGGTGGTTTGGAACATGACTGGATTATGACTTTCCATTCATATTGGGAATGGAATAATCATCCCAACTGACGGAGTCCATCATTTTTCAGAGGGGTTGAAACATGTTGAAACCACCAACCAGATATAGTCAGGATATCATCAGGACATGGAGAGATTTTACTGGGATTTGGAAAAAACTTGATGTGACGTACTACCTGGGTTTGTCTTTAAACATCTACCGTATACGGTAGCCCGAATGGAAGGCCATGTTCAGATCATTTTTGGTGGTTCAACTCGTGAAGCGTCCAGTCGTCCAGTTCTGCCTGGGAACTAACCCAATGACCAACTGGGGTGAACCACCAAGCTTCTAGTTTAATATGTTTAATGCTGTTCTTTGCCATAGATGGAGATCATGTTTGATACCCAGCTCAAAATTTAATTCTTGGAGATCTCGAAGATTGGCAATTCAAAGATGAGCCACAAATTACCCAAATCGGAGAAACAGACATTTTTGCACTCAACTTGCTTGTTGAACTAGCAAAGAAGCTCAGGAAAGATGAACATATTGACTGAAATGCGGATCGTGCCAGGTCCAATGCCAAACTTGGGTACCTTGCGAAGTGGCTAAATCTGTGTTGCAATTCATCGTACGGATGGGCAACTGTTGTTGACTTACAACACTTTGCCATGGAATTCTCACGAAGTACATGTCAGTGTCCTGCTTTTCCACCTTCAATGTATATATCCAACGATCAAAATTGCCCTTCACTTTGTTTAACACCAAATTTCAGAACATCCTTACCAGGCACTTAAGATACAAAATTAATCATGTTTTTCTTTTTTTAAATTGTATCCCATAAATCACCAGTATTATCAAGTGGGATCATCTATTGATCATTATTAACCATAATTAAAAAGTAAATGTATATATATATACATGTAAAATATCTAAACTCAACCATTATATAAATATATCTTAATACATCTATACCATTAATTAACCATCCAAATATTTTTGACGGCTGCTATCTCCCATCACCCGCTGCCATTCCAGGCCACCAACGAGCTGCGTGCCGATGTGCGTCGCTTGACGAGTCGCCGGAAGAGTAGCCGTGAGGCGGCTGCGAAATCCATCTAATTTTGAACGATGAATTTCTCAGCTATAAACCGCCATCTAATGTCAACCCCGGATTAATAAACCATGGTACCCTCCCAATTAAACAGCCTAGGGGTTTATTAATCCAGGGTTGAACATTAGTTCGGAGATGTCCCTTTTTTCCCATCTTTTCATACATAGTGGAGGTTGAAGTGTTGTTTCAATGGGAGAAGAAACATGTTAATCATGTTATGAGGATATATATATATATGTGTGATTTCCAATGGTAGTATGATTGAATGGTGAAGAATGATTTTTCTAAAGATGTATACTGTATATTTATATAGATAAAGATCTATATTTATATAGGTACAAGTGGGATGCAATGGGATATTGATCTAGGATAGTAGCCTCCGTCATCAAACCTGGCAATGGGAAATCTTCAGGGCACAATCCATTTACCACGGAACCAGAAAGATAGGGATTGAAAGATAATTTTTCTATATAGTGTATATAAATCTCTATATATATAGAATATTATATTGTGTATAGTCATTTTTGGGTTCCATATTAAATTCCGGGGACGTATGTTGTAGAAGATATCACTACTATATGATAGGTTAACTGTTGGTCATACAAAATTAGACTATAAACTATATCATCATCATAATTTAATTTGTGACATAGTAGTGATATCTCCCATAGAATATCACTGGTCATATCCATCCATTGCTGATATTTGATTATTTCATATATTTTGTTTATGTGGGTTTCTGAAGATTTGATATTGGTTTCTGTGCAAATAGGGTTGACTAGAGGGTAAGTATAAACAAATACCCATTGACTGCATTGATTGTTGCAAGTTCAAAAACCCAATTCCTGGCGGCGGAAGCCCAGCAGGTCTCCATTGCCACAGCCGCTCCGCTGGGCGCGCCCCTGCAGCTGGGACCGCAGCTGGGACCGCAGCTGGGACCGCAGCTGGGACCGCAGCTGGGACCGCAGCTGGGACCGCAGCTGGGACCGCAGCTCGTGCAGCCCGTGCAGTTGCCGTCGCCCGGGCCATCGCCCGCGACGGTGATGCGACAGGCGCTGATGGGATGGTGGAGTTTTACCTATGAAAGATGGGTTGATCTTTCCATGGCGAACTGTCAAATAGCCAGATGGTATAATGTTTATGTTATAATAAACATATAATAACGTCTGGGGTATCCACAACTGATATCTCTAGATATTGTTGTATATTGTTGTTATACCCCATTAGCCATGGGAAAGCTCCATGTTTTCAGGGCCTATCCAAACATTCAAATCCCCCATCCACTAGTCCACAAGAAGTGAATGGATGGAACGGTGAGCTGAGCTAGGGGGATTCATCGAAAAACTGAGGAGCCGTTGGTGTTGCGAAGTTTTCCTTTACCACATGATAGTTGCAATGAAGAAATGGGGATCAAGATGCATATAGATTATGATGCTTTATTCTCAAGAAATGGGGATTTGATGATATTTGATGGCTGCTTTGGGGATCCAGAAATGGGCATCTTCACCACCTTAATCATCTTCGTTTGGCTAATTTGGCCATGATTTTGATCTTGAAATATCTTGAATTTAACCACAGGATGGATCTTACCAGGCTACCAGGTGTCTTACCATCAACCATGAACAAGTGCAGACATGGATATGGGTTAATGGATATGGGTATTTTGGTTAACTTTGGGGTGCCACTAGACCTACACCCTTGTCTTCTTGGATATAGACCTAAGGGTCTCCTAATTTTGGCATGCTGCAAAACACCTCTAGGTTTGTCGGATACCCAAAGAATATGGAGTGACTGAGGATCTGCATAGGTTCACTCACTAGGGAACGACCAATTTACGGGTTTCAGGTCCGAGCAAACCCTGAGGCTTTCCGCTGAGATCATAGTCTGCTTTAAAGGGACAGGACATGTTTGTCTATTTTCCATCCGACCAATTGGATTATGAACTTATGAACTCCCAAAAAGATGTCTTGGATAGGTCTTATATTCACTGCACTGGTCGCAAATGGCGACCAAACTGTTCCTCTCTTGTTCATATTTACCACGGTCGAACCATTCATGACATTCTATTAATATACATATACATATATACATACGGATATACACATGTATATACACATATACCTAGACCCTCCAAATACACCCAAACAATGGTAAAAGTAATAATATGATGAAGCTAAAACCGTTTTGAAGGGTACAAATGGATGGTCTAGGTACGGATGACCATTCCCGATATACCATTCTGTGACAGCATATAGTTAGACTTAAATGGTTGATATATGGCTATGGTTAGCAAATTTACCCAGATAATATCCGATTCATATCGTATATAATTAATATATTTACTATATGTTCAATGATCAAAAGCTGATTTACCCTCTGGTAATTTAACATAGCTATTGAAAATCACCATTTTTAATGGGAAAATCCACTATTAATGGTCATTTTCAATAGCTACGTTAAATTACCAGAGGGTATCATTTACCATAAACCACCAAGGAGACCTAATACATCCCTTGGGAAATTCCTGTGGAGGCGTTGGAAGAAGGTGCGAACTATTTTTTTTTTCGGCTGGGGGGGGTTCTAAATCGTGGAGCCAATTGTGAAGTGAGCAGACATCGAAATCTTTATTGATACCCTCTGGTAAACTAACATAGCTATTGAAAATTGCCATTTATAGTGGATTTTCCCATTAAACATTGTGATTTTCCATAGCTATCTTAAATTACCAGAGGGTATAGGCAGTTATGATGATTCTGATGCACCATGAAGAACACATTTTTTGAATGATGATAAGCATGAAAACCATGGGGTCTTAACCATCAACCATAGCGATATGAGTAAGTCAAACAAGCCACAAATGATGGTTGATGAGGTTTGATAGAGACTTAGACTACTCTATTTACTTCAGGTTTCTACGACCGGGGCCCAGGAAGAACCTTAGTTGAGACTGCCTCCTCCGAAGGTTGCTGGCTCCATATAGCTCTACTGAGAGCCGTTCTTTCGGAGCAATCCAGCATCCCCCAGAAAGATAGATCAAAACTCCTGCTGAAAAAAGGTGACGAACTACTTTTCTATTTTTTTGTGGCTTGCTATATATTATCTGTCCATATCTATCCAAACTTGGCTACTTCACATGTTGGATTCAATCCAGAATTCTGCCGTTGAAACTCCTATTTTCGAAAGTCAAATCAGATGCTCCATGGTGCTGGAATATTTACCATCATTTGCCCTAAAAATCACCCAGTTATGTAGATAAATATACCAGCACCATGGAGTACATGGGCACTACAAATCCCAATGTTTGACTGTTTAAATCCCATCTTTTCCTGACTTCCTGGAGCCAATAGAAAAGGCGGCCCCCATCTGCCTCGCGAGCGACGTGAATCAGATCGCTTTGGCGTCATGTGTCTCGACAGAATAGTGATCTTCAACCATTAAATGGGCATATTTTGCCATGAAATCAGAGATGGCTGGTTTGAATGTTGTTGATCTCTAACAGAAAACTCATCTACATATATTTTCATATGGAATTTTCCAGGTGTCATTAGGGTGAACTCCCCATTCCCCATTGGTTTTTGTTATGGTTCCTAGGAATTGATATGGAAAACCCAGAATTGGTAGATCGATTTATTCCATTTCCCCATGGGTTTTCCCATGGCTTTTTCCCCAAAGATTGTGTTGTGGTGACCAAAACGCTGGCTGATTATGAGTGCACTGAAGCCATAAGGGTATGGGTCAAAATTAGGTACCCCAAAATTATGGATGGTTAATACTAAACTAGACTAACATCTGTGGTCCCCTAGGTCTTCCATTTTGACCCACATCCATCAAAAAACGTGATGCATAGTTACGTCAACTTTCTTGGGCATTATGGGTTTCAAACACTCTTAACTTAGAAATCCTGCACCAGTTGATAGGTGGTAAACATCCCATGATTTCTAGGGTTTCATCTTGTTTCAACCATCCAAGGTGAAGGATTTCCTTCCATCCATAGTAACTCACCGAAAGCTCAGGGGCAGTGCTGCAAGCAGTTCCCCAGAGAAACCAGGTGCGGATTGATGGGTCGGCCCGTGATAAAAACAACAAATAGGTGGTGCCACCAAACGAAACCATCTGAAAAGCATAGGAAAACCAGAGGAAAATGATGGACAATGGTAATTCAACCAAAGAAAATGGAGATGTTCGAGGGTCACATGTTCTGGTCCCTTCAGCTATCACTTGGGGTCAAGTGGCGACTTGTTTTGGTTGATTTGTCCTGAACCCCAGTTAATCATTGGGTTTGCGTATTATGTCCCATTATATACCATATCATATCATATTACACCCCTATATTTTCTTGGTTATCTATATATATATATATAAATACATATGATTAATGTGGGAAAAGCAATAATAAACCATCCCCAATGTCACCATAAATAGGTGATACAAACCATTAAAATAGGGTGGTTTATTATTGATTAAACCACATTATATATGCAGTATATATATATATATATACATAGGTTTGCACTATATTCCCATTTCTGCCGTTAAATCCCCCCATGTGTCGCCAAATCAGCAGCATTTCCTCCGACCGCTGGGCAGGCTACTCGGCTGAGCCGCCCAGAGCACCCGAAGCGCCGCGCTTCACACTGCTGGGAACCCAAAACATCTTTTGTAGTGGATGGTATTGTCCAGTGATCAGCAACTTACATGGTTAATAGCTGGTTGATATTGATTTACATATGCACCATATATTAACAATATATATATATATATATTAACCATATGTAAACCACATATAAACCATATATTAACCATATATATAAACCACATAAAAACCATATGTTAACCATACATTACCCATATATTTGCCATATATTAATCATAGGGATTCTATCAGCTTCTATTAAGGATGTTTATTCGAAGCCACCAAGGAGCTTGCCCATCCCGGCAGCAGGCGCGGCCAGCGTTGCCGCGTTGCGCCATCCATGGCTTGGGAGATTTGATCGTTTTATAACATCCCAACATATCCCAAGCATGATATATATATACAGTATTTGCTTGTTTTGTAATAAATCACAGGTTTGGTTGTATTTGATGATGTTTATAAGTTGATATCGAATTTGAGGATCTTTTAGAATGATGTGTATAATATGACTGATGTGACATTGACGATCAACGGATTTCCTCACCGTTTGGATAGGCACTCCTGGTGTAGCACACGTGCGCCGGCCAGAGGTGGAGGTGAGGATCTGATGTTCCATGGTAAGTTGCTGATGGAGCCCTGGTTGGTTGATGATGTTGATATAATAAATCCATGAAAATATATGGTAATCATATAATATCCCATATATATATATATAAATCCAATATTTGGAAGATCTATACCCTCTGGTAAACTAACAGTTTGCTATTGAAGACATGGCCATTTATAGTGGGTTTACCCATGAAAAATGATGATTTTCCATAGTTATGATAGTTTACCAGAGGGTATACTGCATCAACCAACATCAACATCATCAACATCAACTTATACTGATGTTGTGATGACGATGATGATGATGATGATGACGACGATGACGATGACGATGACGATGACGATGACGATGACGATGACGATGATGATGATGATGATGATGATGATGATGTGATATTTATGATCTTGATGATGTGATGTTTATGATGTTCATGAGTTTTACCATCCTATTTCTCCTATGGTTTGCAACTGTTCTATCTATTTGGGCTTGCGAAACATAAACACGCGCACGCATGTGCAATGGAGGCACAGCCTGCATTTGAGCTTTCAATGCTGGAAAGGGTCGCGTTCCTTTGTTCCTTTGTTTTGTATGCAGATGACATTCCTTTGTCTGTAGATGATACCCTCTGGTAAACTAGCATAACTATGAAACATCGCCATTTTCAGTGGGTAAATCCACTATTTCGACTGGGCCATCTTCTATGTCGCTATGTTTGACATAACCAGAGGGTATGGGTTGGATCCCTATCCTCCGGTTGAAAAAAGTGTGCTTTTCGACTGTGACCTGACCGTTATAACCATCCAATATATCCCAATCACTTAAAGCGCACGGTTTCATTGGGTTTCATTGCGACAATTTCATTTTTTTTCCCAAATTCAAAGGTAGATCAATCAGAAATCCCAATGAATCCCAAGGGTAACCAACAGAAATCCCAATGAATCCCAGTGAATCCCAATAAATCCCGATAAATCCCAATAAATTTCAATAAATCCCAATAAATCCCAATAAATCCCAGTGAATCCGAAAAAATCAGAAATCCCTGGATGAATCCCACCTGTTCCCGGCTAAAGCACCTCTGTAGGTGCCCGGCAGTGCCAGCCTCTCTCGTTCGCCCTCACCACCGGGTGCCCGTGTGTGGGATGGAAGAGGTTTGTTCGAATCCGGGGTAGCTTAGTCTGAGAACATGTAAAAACATGATTTATAGATATTTATAGATCTTCCAAATATTGGATTTATATGTACGTATATGTACGTAGAGATAATTATTAATATTGGATTTATTTGTACGTATACAATCGTATATATACTTGTTGCGATATTATATGATTACCATTGTCATGGATTGATTATATGCAGCTTGGTGGAACCTCGGAAATAGTATCTCATATATTCCAATTTGTTTTGGGATGGAAGCAACAAGGTAGCAACTTTGGGTGCAGCACCAGATGGTATGGAAGACAACATGACATACATCGAAAATTGAATGTGTCATTGGAATTTATATGAATTTATGGATGTATCAATCTATCATTTAAACACATCCCCAAAGAATTATCAAGAATTAGCATACAAATCCCCAAGAATTAGGATATATGGGGAACTATATACCATTATATACCATCATATCCTAATTCTATAGTCCATCATATACAAATATACCATGATATATGATGAACTATATACCAACCTGGGGAACTATCCACCACATACAAATAGTTCATCATATCATCTCCGCAGGTTGGCCGCCACCCTCACCAGAGACAGTGCACAGCGAGCCCCACGGTCTGCCCATGCCGCCGTCTGAGGGCCTAGGGATTCGATTGGGATGGGATTGGAGAAAGGTAAATTTCACACTTTTCTATGGGGGTTTAATATGGGATTTAATATGATTTCATGGGATTTCATGGGATTTAAATGGGGATTTCGTATGATTTAATGGGATTTATTAGATTTCTGGGGATTTGTTGGGATTGATTGGGATTTCTGTTGGTTGCCATCTGGTACAACTACACAGTGCACTACGGGAAAATCACTATGTTGGTAAAATGGTGGATTATCAACAAATGGGTCATTTCCGCAGATGTGTCAAATGAGGGCTTTTGTAGATATTTACCAAGAAAAGCTGGGACTATTCTATGGGATATGTTATGTGATAATCAAATATAATCAATTTTTGATGGGATGATTTTATGGGATAGTTCAGTTTGTGGGATATTTGATGGATAAGGACATGTAATGGAATATGCAATGGGATATGTGTTTGGATGTTTTTGGGAAATAATCGATTTGCAGTATCCCGTTGCCATGGAAACGCAGTTCATGGAGGCATTTCTGGATGATTCTGGATGTAAGTGGACACGAAAATCATTTCCTAAGGGTGAGGCATTCCACTCAAAAGACGTTTGTTTCACGTGCCCTTTGGTAAACTAACCTCTAGCGCTAGCTTTGGAAAATCACAACGATTGGTAGGTAAATCATCTATAATCGGTGGTTTTTCTATAGCTATGTTAGTTTACTGGAGGGTAGTTGGTACTTGGTGCTACATTACTACATGGATTTGTCTACGGGATCGGAACAAACAGATGCTTGGCTTCAGGGTTGGAGAAAGCAATGGAACATGGTTCGTGACATTGGAGCATGTTCGAAGGTGTTTAGGATATGCTTGAACCATGATATGTTGGAACCCGTCAATCCAATCCTGGTTATGTATATTATGTTGTATTGAATTCAAGAAAACCAAATACAGCAGAAACGTTGGGGATAAGTTCATTGGCTCCAGTCAAAAAGCCAATGGACCTGGTTTATTTACTGGCAATCTTTTATAGTTCAGCTAACCTCAGGTAAACTGACGTAGATATGGACAATTCATTGCTTCCCAGTTCGGACTGGATCTACAATCATGGTGGATTTCCCACGTTGCATGGTGGATTTTCCTAATATCTTTTCATTTTCCATGTTTTTCCATAGATGTTCTATTCCGTCTACCCTCTGGCAAACCTTTACATGTCCCAAAATCTGGAAAATCTCCATCTTCAGTAAATCAACAATTTCTTTCTATGGGCCAATCCGCCAATCCTTCATGAAAATTTCAATAGCTAGCCGCTAGCCATTGACATAACCAGGTTGGGTAGCCATTGACCATATTTCACCAGGCCCATGAGGCCGCAGCCTGTCCGAGCCTCAATGGGCCTATGGAAAATCCATGACATTCCCACCGAAAAAAAAGATGTGGTTCCCATGGAAAAAAACTCCATTTTTATTGGGGATGTAGCAGTAGCAGTGCGGAAAATGATGCTGTAAGAAAATGATGTTTTTTTTCATAGGGAACTGTTAAAGTACCAGAGGCTATACAATGGAATATTCCAAGAATAGATCCAAGAAGTTTTCAGTTTGGGGGGTTCAAAATGGTTCCCTCTGAATGCGGTAACCGATATCCTCCCAAATTCGATGCACAAAGAAGCACTTCAGAGGATCTGTTTCAGAAGCAGACATGACATGTTGGATGTTGGATTTCATCTAGCAATATCCAACAAAAGTAGTGAAGGAAAAAGCACGGTTAAAAACGTCTGTGACATTTTATTACTGCTGTATAGATATACCCTTCAGTACCCTTCAGTCAAAGGTGGCTGGTTCAAAAATCGATGGAGTTCTTCATGACAAGTTCCACATTGACAAACCGGAGTTGCTGTAAATCCCTAATGGACGAATAAGAACCACATCCTGGTTGGTGGTTTGGAACATGACTGGATTATGACTTTCCATTCAGTTGGCAATGTCATATTCCCAACTGACGAACACCATCATTTTTCAGAGGGGTTGGTTGAAACCACAAACCAGATTATTATTAACCATCATTAATCATATAATTACCATCATCATTGACCATCATTAATCATATCATCAGCATCATCATTAACCGTGAAATTAACAGTATATTAACCACGTATTAACCATATATTAGCCATCATCATTAGCAATCATCATTAGCCATCATCATTAGCCATATATTAACCATACATTAACCATATATTTGCCATATATTAATCATAGGGATTCTATCAGATTCTATCAGTGATTGGATTGGTTTAAGGGAAATTTTACAGGAAACCATAGATTTTCCCATTCAATATGGGGCTTTCCGGCTAAAATTTTCCTTTAAACCAATCCATTGAATCAGATGAACCACAGAAAAAACCATCAACTGGTGGCATTTTCCATAGGTCCCTAGGCTATTCCCTGGACTGAGGCATGGAGCCCTTGGAGCCCGGCAAATCCTCCGTCCGAAGGCTAAGATGTTTTTTCATGGGGAAAATGATGGTTAATATACTGTTTTCATGATGGTTAATAATGGTTAATCTATGGTTAATCTATAGTTAATACAGTAAATCTACTATAGTTAATGATGGTTCATGAAGTAAAAATCTACTATAGTTATATAATATACTTAATATAGTTAATACTGTAAATATATGGTTGATATGTGGTTAATATACTGTTAATCATGGTGAATGATGATGGTGATTATATGGTTAATGATGGTTAATAATAATCTGGTTGGTGGTTTCAACCAACCCCTCTGAAAAATGATGGAGTATCTGGCGGGGGAATAGATATCTACCAGCCGGCAGAGTTTTTTTCGTTTTTTGCTTTGCTCGTGGAAGTATGTTTCGCAAACATCCAGTTTTTTAAACTTGCAAACCAGATCTAAAATTGACAACACAGACCATGACCAGGTCCTTTTCCCATTGATTAATAGAAAGGTTAACCCCCCCAAACAACCAATGGGTAATACGGATGATTGTAACCTCACTGGGATGGTTGACCCAACGGACATGATATATCTGTTGTTTACATGAACATCATAACAGTATCAATATCCCATGGCTCATATTTAACTCATTGATGTTGTAACAATCTTCATGTTTACTCAATTATTATAGTGATTTGATTCTTACTTATTTATAGGTGTTATATTCCTAATAGGAATCAATAGGTTATTTTATCATCGTTACTTCCTTATAGGCTAACTTATAGGTGTAATATTCACAATAGAATCCATTATCCATATACTGAATCATTATAGTTATCTAATTGTTACCAATTTTAGGTTTATATTTCAAATTCTTACTTATTATAGGTGATATATTCCCAATAGGAATCACTAGGTTATCCTATTATTGTTCATGACTTATTGTAGGATTATCTTCCTAGGAAGTATCTTATTGTTACTTATAGGTGTTATATTCCTACTGTGGATGGTTGCGAAATCCTGCACCTGGGATGGTAGAAAGCCTTAGAAAGCCTTTCTCAATGGGATGTTTACCACCGTCCTCAACTGGCGATTCGGAGGTCGCGTTGCCATCAACAGTACCCTCTGGTAAACTAACAAAAAACTATGGAAAATCACCATTTTTAATGGGAAAATCCACTATTTCTATTTCTATAGCCATTTTCAATAGCTATGTAGAAAATTACCAGATGGTAACTATTATTAATCATAGATTATCCATATATTAACCATACATTAAGCAGAGGGTAGGATTACCAGAGGGTAGGATTCCATAGTCATAGAGCAACTTTCTCCACCGTGACGCCTTAAGGCCCGTGAGTGCAACCATCGCCTCGCCGTCGCATCCGGAGGATGCTTCGCCTGCGGCCATGCGCGTGCGCGATGCGTTGAAGATGCTAAGTCCCAGGTGCCAAAGTGGCTGGCGATTTCATGAGGATTTTCATCGGGGTTAGTGAGATTTAACGGAAATGATGGTGGTTTCCATAAATGAATGGAGGTACAGTACCCTAAAATTGATGGTTTATAATGGAAAATCCCAATCTAAGGGGTTACATAGTGAGATTTACCATCTGGTTATTTGTTACAGTTCGCCATGGTATAGATGGCCCATTTAGTTCGATGGTTGACCTATAAAAAAAGCATGGTGGATCTTTTCACTGGCTATGTCAAATGGTCAGATGGTAAGGGTATTTTATGGGAATATAGTGGGGATGTTCATGGGGATTCAATGAGATTTAAGGGAAAATCATGGGAATTAATGGGGATATTTTTTGCGGATTTCATGGCATTTATGGGGAGAGAATGGGATATCTAACCAGCAATTAAACTAATTAGGGTTACCCACCGGTAATCAGACATGGCAATGGATGGCAATGGTAAATCCCACTACAAATAGAAGTTTTAGTGGGACATTCATCGACAAATGGAGGATTTTTCATTGCCACGTTTCATCACCGGAGGGTTCTGATGTTAACCTACCTGGTTTATTGGGGATTGGGTTAGTTATTATTTAGTCCACAATAGTGGTATTTTTCATGCTGATGTTTTTTTTTCTCGCCAATGACATGTCTTCTTTGAATGCGCAGCAACCGGATCAAGCTCACATGGGTGAACATGTTTTTCGTTGGCTGTCAATGGGAATCTTTATCAACCAGCTATTCATTTGTTGCAAGAGTATCTATCCGAGAATTTTTCAGGGACAATCTGCAGGATACACAGACAATATTTGAGGTTAAAAACTATAATTTCCTGTAAGATTTCCCTGCAAGCCAACCATTTTTGGGTTGAAACATGTTGAAACCCTGCAGCATCTCGTGTTTTTCTTTCTGCTTTGCTTGGTATCATTAATCCAACTATGAAGATCCAATCATATCCAACCCAAAAAAAACACCAGACAGTTTTTGATATAGATAATATCCAACTATAATCAGCTATATATCATTATACATCTATTCGAATCTCGCCTTTTTTTCAGACCTGCAGGCGCTGCAAATCGACCAGTCCAAATAGGCGAGTCGGGTGCTCCGGCGATCCAGTTGGATCGTTGTTGAAATCTTTTAAAATTCATATATAACAACTATATGTTCATGGATAATACCCTCCAAAAACTCCAAAAATAGATGTTTACTTCAAAAATCAAAACGCTTGTTAAATATGTGTTTTGAGCACTTGGAGGGTGTTGCGGCAATGTTCATTCTTTTAAGTTGGCCTGCAGAGATACCGTGGATCCCAAAGCGGCCCAGGAGATGACACCGGGGTAACATGGAGCTGCGATGATCCGCGTGGGAAATCTGATCCAGAGTTCGCCATGGGATTTCGATGGCCCATTTAGTTCGATGGTTGACCTATTAATGGCCCATTTATAGTCGGTTTTCCCATTAAAAATGGTGGATCTTTCCATGGCTATGTTAAATAACCAGATATTATATATATAACTATACATTTTTTTCCTTCATGATTCATCATGATTCATCATGATGACACTTCTTTCCTTCAGCGCTTCTTGGGTCGGTTCTTTTTTTTCGCGGTCGCCAGCGCTCCTTTTTTTCAGCAGCTGACTTGGCTTCTGACGGCAGCCACAGGCTGTGAGATGTGTTCGTTCTGGATGTTTCCTGGATCTTTGAAAAAACAACTATGAGGGGGATTCGCAACTATGATATAATATATTATAGTCTAAATACAACTATTAGCACGCCAAGAGTTGAGGTTTCCTATACTTCTCCTCTAGAGCATGCCAGTTTGATTGTGTTTCACTAGCAAGTCCCCAGTTTTTTCAACAAACAGGTGGTCCCTTAATGCCACGATGGTTTCCGGCTCCTGAATGGTGGTATGACATGGCGAAGCAAGACTGTTACGCTTGGTACAGCCGAAATGTGAGGTTCGCGACGAAGTATCAGAAAGTATCCACAATTGTTCTGGTTGACGTTCAATTTCTATTGGTTGTTCTATCAATTTCTATCAATTTCTATGGTTTTTACTAGGCTGAACGTTGTTTCCAGAAGCTTCTCCATCGTCCCTAGTTTTATGGTCGACTCTTGTTGAATCCAAAGGACGAAGACATCGGGGAATCGACGCCACGTCGAGTGATAGCTAAAAAGCAATGCCAAAATGGTGCGCTGCGGCGGACAATGCAGAAGATTTGAGCATATTATGAGCATAGTTAGACTTACAGCTATGAGATATCTCATTGTGTTTGATGATTTCCTTAACTTCTATCAACATGTTAAACAAGCCAGACCAGAATTGCATCTATACTGCATATATGTATATATATGTAGGTATTGTATAATTATAATATATAACAAACATATTCTATTATACATAATATAGGTTATATGTTACATATTATTGTATATATATACACATTTGTACGATGATATAGATAGTATATATAACTATATATGTATTATTTATATGTTGTACACATATACATATATTACTTTAAACATAGGTTCGGCTGTGATGGGTTGATTCCTCATCGAAACGTCTAGATCATTGTTTTGTTGGACATTAGCACATACACGTCTCAAAAACCCAGATATTAGAGATTCTTTGGCCTGCCTCGAAATCGTGATTCAAACATGTTAATTTTCTGTTAAATAGACCTTTTGACGAAGGCTGGCTTAGATCTGCTAGACATGACACAAATATGTGGCTGAGTTACAATGACATTATATGCATGTATGTATATATATATATATGTATATATATATGTATATATATATGTATATATATATATATGTATATATATATATGTATATATATATATATATACATGTCACCACTTGAATTTCTTGAATCTATTCATTGTGACATTCTATGTGTGTAGTATTGTGTAGTGACATTATAGGTGTGTGTAGTGACACTATAAATGATCAGATATAGTGACCATAAACATGTGTGCTTACAGATCCAAGAAAGGATATCCACTGGTTCAACATGTTATTTTACTGCATAGAACATTTCGGAAGCATGCTCTTCAATGATGCAAGACCCCATACGGATCCATACGGGGTTGATCTTAAACAAGGGTACCCCAAAATCTAATGCTTTGATCATGTTCTCCGTTGAGACTGAATATATATATATATACTGTAATTATATTATATTATATATATGATTATAAATGATATATAGATTTCCTAAGCCATGGAGGTACCCCCAGGCATCATTCAGAAGTTGTGTTCGGATTCACCATGAAAACGCCAACAAAAATCATGCGATTTTAGGGGTACCCCCCCATGACAAAACGGAAACCCGCTGGGATCATATGACATATAGGATGTGGCCCCCAAGATAGCGTTCAGTTGCCTGAAAAAAGTGGCTTTATGGTAGATATAACGAACTAGTCAATAGGGGTTATTTCATGGTTTATAAACCCACTTGTAACTGGGGGGCCCCATCCTGTATGTGTATCCAGATTTTCAGACACCAACCCCTGCTGGGATCACAACTTGTTTCGATCCAACACCTCCTCGTTGCAGCAACGGCTCAAGCTTCGCTCGTTGATTTTCCCGTTCCTCAAATTCGTGGGCTATGGCATGTTTTGGTTGCCTTGAAGATCCGGAGATTTCTTCATCACTCTTCAAGAAAATTAATGTAGATCATTCAAGTGATCCTAAAGCTTTGGGGAACCAGAAAAAAGTTAAATACAAGACTGAGATAGTATATAATAATGATTGTACTAGTATATGATTACCATGTTTCTAGCTGTTATTGGCTAATTACTAAAATAAAACAACACGTTGAGAAATGCTACCACCATTCGACCACTCCAGCACATGCGACCTGTCTACCCTCTGACCAGTTGTAGATGAGGATGATGAACTGTTCCCCAAATAGCCGTTTTTGTAGTGAGAACATATGCAAAATGAACTAGAATAAACCACGTCTTTTTGGGGGCTTACCCTATGTTCAGACAAACCCCTGTTGAACACACTAGGCTTTGATCCAGGCCCCCAGGTTTCCAAACACAAGGGAAATTCCCCTATTGATCCAAGGAGTGTTTCATTTTCCGCTTTGGACTATACCGTGACTAGCAAAGGGATATTGAATCTATACCTATATCTCTCTCTATATAATATCACTATATATTGATATTGATCTTATAATAACTTATATATTAATTTTCACCCTTGGTTTCTTGTGTCAACAAAACATGGAATATCGCCATCAACGGCCGCCAGGGTAGTGAAACTATGCCGACCTTCAAGAAGCTCATCATCGCAGGTGGGGCGAAAAAGGGGACAGCTCTGCCCGTGTTTTTTTTTGCTGATGTTCCCATGCTTTTCCATGTTTTTCCATGATTTTCAAGGTTTTAGGTTTGCATTTTTGGATTTTCCAGGTTTTTGTGATTTTCGAGGTTTTAGGTTTGCATTTTTGGACATGTCGACATGTCGTGTCGATCAATATTTGAGGCCCAGGGTCTCACATGTGGAAGCCACCTGTCGATGGTAACTTTTAAACCAGAGCCATAGCCGAGCAAAAGGTGGGGATGGTTTTTGTCGACCAGGTGAGGTAACCCATGAAGATGACAAATGATGACCATCAATTAAGGGGAGTGCATCTTATTCACTCAATTCGTATATGGACGAAGGAGCAAATTTGATAATTCGGACTCAATGGATGCAGGTATATGCAGGTGGGATATTGACCAAGAATACTAGTGATCTTGGGGATTTTGCGCTGCTTTGATGCTGGCTACGGGACGGGGCTTCAAGATATGAAAAGATTTTCCGAGAAAAGTGCAGCTCTTCGGTAATCAAACATGGCAATGGTTTTCCCTGTAGTCGTAATCCCGACTATCAACTAGGAATTTCCTGTGACAATCGAATATACAATGATGTTGCAATAGCTCACAATGTGAGTGTTTTGACAGCATTGGGGAGCCATCATTGGCGAAAGGAATATTGATCCAAAGAGAATGGTTGGATTAGCACAAAGAGTTGAGGATCATTTGTATAGTATCATACATAGTATAGTACATATGTGTAATATGTATATATATATATATATATGTACATAGAATATATATATATATAGTCATCCTGGAGCAGATAAAATAATAGACAGTTCAAACAGTCCTTTCTAAATTAGGAATATCTTCGAAAACACCATATTCTATATACTTCAGGATGGCTGTATTAATGTCATGTTAATACATCTAGCATATTGGATGGACATTGAATCCCAGCCCTGGATATGGCGAGATCAATGGTAAACCGGTGAAGTTTTCCAATCTTCCAAGGGGTATTTCATCAGGGAAGACATTGGATGTAATATGGTGTAATGAGAATGGAATTTGCCATAGGCAAAAATCATGGGAATAAGATGATCATTTCGCCTTCTCGCCAGTGGTTTCTTCCAAGGGGATTTCGCCAAGTTCAAATCCCACAACCTCGACACAAATCTCTCCGGCTTCGGACCAGGATTCCCATAGATTGTCATGAATTATGATCCCCAATATATTGGATAAGCCATAGAATCAACCACCAGCAGGGGTATAAACAAAAACATCCCATGTTTAGATAATGATTATATAAAGTACCCCTAGGAAAACTTAGCTATGGTATAGATGGCCCATAGAAATAGATGATTCACCTATGAAACATGGTGATTCTCCACAAGCAAATGAGATGAAACCAGCGGGTCACCATGAATCACCAGCAGTTATTCTCCATTTCCGATGGGTTGGTGGAGGCTTAGTGACGGCCATCGCCGCGAACACAGGAAGCGTGGCAGATGGGGTCATGAGATTCCCCCAAAATGGGAATGGCTTCCACCTAAGATGACTGATCACATCCATTTATGGTTGGTTGGTGGTGACTGGAACATGACTGGATTATGACTTTCCATTCAGCTGGGAATGTCATATTCCCAACTGACTTTAACTCCATCATTTTTCAGAGGGGTTGGTTGAAACCACCAACCATTTATGATCATCTATGCTATTTTACGCTTATACATGGGCTTTTACTACCACTTGTGACGTGGAATGACTGACAGTTTGAAGATCGCCGGTTCTCAGGGTCCAAAAGGTTGACGACCCATTCCTTGACGCCCTGCAGGTGAGTTGATCGGAGGGTAGGCGATACATCCATGGTAATTTAACAGTTTGCTATGGAAAATCAGAATGTTTCTTGGCTAAATCAGGCTAAATCGAAACTCAATGGGCCCTCTGTACCAGTTCGCGAACTGGAAGAAATTACCAGAGGCTACATCCGATCGGATGCTTCCAGTTATGTGCCACCTTGAGGTTTGGATAAGTGGGCTAACAGGCCTGGTTTTCTCCCTGGTTTTCCGGGGGCGGATTTCGCATTTCATCTGAATCTGAATCGAAATACTTGGTAATTGGTAAATAGTTTCTAATCATGTTTCGATGATTTTACCACACTTTACCATACTTTACCACATGTTACCATATTTTGCAATATTTTGCCATCTGTTTCCACATTTTTTTGCCATGAGACACCACAAGATTTCCGCGTCTCCGCGTTCCAAAATCCATGGTCTCAGGACTGCGCAACGGTCAGGGGCATCAGGTGGACGACTCGTCGTGGATCGCGGTTGGAAAGGGATGGCTAAACAGCTTTCCAACGGGGGTTTAGCCATCAACAATATAGATTTAATGGGATTTACTGGGGATTTCATATGATTTCATGGGATTCAATGGGGATTTCGTATGATTTATATTGATTTATATAATGGGATTTAATGGGATTTATGGGGAATTAATATGGATTTCATGGGGTTCAATGGGATTGATTGGGAGATATGATGGTTACCCTCAATTGATTTCACTGTGGGTGGTTGCAAAATCCTGCACCTTGGATGGTTGAAACAAGATGAAACCCTAGAAATAATGGGATGTTTACCACCTATCAACTGGTGATTCGGATTTCGCAACCATTCACAGTAGCTATGGAAAATGGCATGTTTGTACAAGATAAACATGATGATTTGCCTAGTAAAGATTGCGATTTTCATTGACCTTCCATAGCTATGTTAAGCAACCAAATGTTAAATAGCCAAATGGTAAGTACAACTTAAGAACTTTAATAACTTATATAATGAGTTCTGTACACTTCATGACTCTATACCTTAACAACCAAAGCGTGTGAAACTTTAATATTAGGACACCCCTACTGAACCACAATCCAATCCCCCATGTTTTTTTTTACTGGTGCCCCAACATGAGTAGGTCTAACAAGATGGCGACAGGTCGGTCAGCTGACCTTATATCGTCCCCTGTGAATCTTTGCCAAAGAGCAACGGGAATGTGTTTTTCACATTTTTTCACCACTTCTTATACCCGAAATGCACGTGCTGCGCACGTGCTGCAAGTACAAAAATCCTAACGATAAACCTTAAGAAACCTGAAGAAACACTAAGTAGACCCTAAAGAAACCATAAAGAATACGACATGAACAGTCATATAGATATGAAGTACTGTCGCACAACGTGACTCATAAAACATGCGTTTGAAGACATCTACACTCACGAAATTTCGCATGGAAGATATGTCTTCAGTGGCTCTTCAGCCGATGTGTCCAGCCGATTGGTTTCCAACGGAAAAAGGACATAAAAGATGACTGGTTGGTGGTTTCAAACAGGTTTTTTTATTTTCCATTTCATATATGAAATGTCATCCTTCCAATTGACGAACTCATATTTTTCAGAGGGGTCGGTCAACCACCAACCAGATACTATAAAAACCATCATTAACCATATATGATAAATATAATAACCATCATCATTAACCATGAAATTAACAGTAGATGAAGCACATATTAACCACATATTTATTAACCAAATAGTATATTAACTATAGTATATTTATAAATCATTAACCACATATTAACCACATATTTTTCAAGATGGGCACATTGCACCAACCAGATGAAGCCATGAAGATGGCCATGGCATCTCCAGAGTCTCCGATCATCCCATGACTGGGTAAAGCGAAAAACCTATGGCGAAGTGTTGGCCAGTCATAACCAGGGACTGGGTAAATCTATAGATGGGATAAAAAATCATTCCAATTTATGAATCATGATTATCCATATCATTCCCAGTCATGGGTGGTTACCATGACATTCTTTTGTCCACATGAGATTTTTTTGAACTCACATGTGGAGAATTCCCAAAAACGGTACCATCTGGTTATGTAACATGGCCATGGAAAATCGTCATTTTTAATAGGTAAACCATCGAACTAAATGGGCCATCTATACCATGGCTATGTAACAAATAACCAGAGGGTAAATCTATAGATGGGATAACATCATTCCAATTATTAATCATTATTATCCATTATTCACTATTATTCACCATTATCCATCTATTTCTATGGGCCATCTATACCATGGCTATGTAACAAATAGCCAGAGGGTAAATCTATAGATGGGATAACAACATTCCAATTATTAATCATGATTATCCATTGTTCACCATTATTCACCATTATTAACAACAAAAAGATAAATCTCATCCATAATGGTGAATATCTATTTATTGAATGGTGAATATCATTGAATGGTGAATATCTATTTATTGAATGGTGAATATCTATTTATTGAATGGTGAATATCATTGAATGGTGAATATCTATTTATTGA
>Ga0126342_10005436_pt1 | contig 22216 bp, 18 predicted proteins | sample Cyp1metagenome_FD_92528 | JGI IMG/M metagenome (GOLD analysis project Ga0126342, IMG submission 92528) | Coral microbial communities from Lord Howe Island, Old Settlement Bay, Australia - Cyphastrea 1 metagenome | ecosystem: Host-associated > Invertebrates > Cnidaria > Coral ...
ACAGCAGACAGCGGACATGGGTTGCTTAGTCTATCAAATGATTCACAATACTTACACAGGCTGTTGTGAGCGCAAAAAAAAACATGATATCATCCATAGTATCAAGGCTATATATCCCCAAAACTTCCTTTTTTTAGCGCTCACAACACCCCTTTCTGAACTTTTTTTGGCAATGTTTGTTGCTGGTAGTGCTATGCTGAGGCATACTGAGCCTTGCCCAGGCCGCATTCATGCTGAACTCCACTTGCTCAGGATGCTGAGGCCCTGTCAGGGACAAAAAGCTGAGAGCAAAACATACAACTATTTGGCACTAATCTCAATGTATAGTTCATTGATTGATTACTCAGTTAAAATCAGAAAGTAGCTATCCATCCTTTTGTTTTAAACAAATTGACTATGCAATCAAATACTTCCAGCCATCAGTTAAATAATCAGTTGACATACAGTAGAAGCCACCCACATCCCTTCAGAGCTGCACACTTTTTTGTTCCTTCAAGATGCATGGATTGCCTCTGAGTGCAGATTTAAAAACACTGAGATTTCAATCTCAGGCTTTTGGGGCTGAGGCTACTTTCACTCAGCTGCCTGGCTTTCTTCAGTGACCTCAGCCTGTGACATCTCCTCAATTTCAGGCATCTCCTGATCCCTCTCAGGGATTGGCTGCAATCCAGGATTGAAGATTGAAGATTGAAGATTCTCCAGGACTCTTGGTGGGGAATCTTCAATCCAGGACTGAAGATTGAAGATTCCCCAGGACTCTTCTTGGAGAATCTTCAATCCAGGAGAGAACCTTTAATATTGAATCCTCAGTCTTGGACAGAAGATTCTCCAAGAAGAGTCCTGGGGAATTTTCAATCTTCAATCTTCAATCCTGGATTGAAGATTCCCCAGCAAGAGTCCTGGAGAATCTTCAACCTTCAATCCTGGATTGAAGATTCTCCAAGAAGAGCCCTGGAGAATCTTCAATCTTCAATCCTGGATTGAAGATTCCCAAGTCTGAACTCAAGTCTGAACATCAAGTCTGAACTTCAAGTCTGAACTTCAAGTCTGAACATCAAGACTGAATCTCAAGTCTGAACATCAGGTCTGAATTTCACAGTTCAAGTAACGTAATGGTGTGCGCGTGTCAATTTCAAGTCTTTTCTTTAAGGTGCATTTGCATATATCATATGTATTTATGTATGGCACCCCCAGACCAAGTAAATGGACCTTAAAACGGTAGACTTTTTGGGGGGTTACCATCTATATATATATATACATAGATCATAGATCATCCATGACATTGGAAGACAAGAAATGAGGGTTTCCAAAGTCATGGCGATACCCCTTTGCATCATCCAGTCGTCATGGATGAACATGACTTAGTATCAACACCGAATGGTGAGTTGTGGTACCTTCATTTTTCAGAAATTATCAACATGTGGACCCCAAAATTCAAAGTTGGTTTCTAATCTCATTTGACCATACTTGGAACTAGAATAAAACCTTCCCTCATCTTCCAGATTTTAGGTAACCAAACCCAAAATCATAAGGTAAACTTAGCCTGGTTAACTATCCCAAGGTAACTGGAAGGTTAGGGCTAGTTTGCCTTGTTTTCAACCAACTTCGAAAATACCATTCATCAAATTGTCACAATTCCCAAAATAAAATACTGCCGAAAAAAAGAACAGCATGCTGCCGCCATGCAACCTCTCACCATTGGTGGCAGTTGCAAAGTGAACGCTTCTGCTTGACTCATCCATCGAAAAGAGGTCCGTGCAATGAGTTCGTAGAACTTCTCAAACTGCTTCAGCAGATAATTCTCGCAAACTCACGCTTCAAGTAGCCGTCAACGGAAGCTTAAATTCCTCTAAAATCGCCACAGTGTCACAATCAGCCGATCAGAACTCCATCAGCCAATCTCCAGAGGGCTCAGTTCAGCAGCCAGGTCTTCCAAAAGCTCCGACCGGTCCCGATTTGTTCAGCAAGACACCGCCAGTTGGGTATAATGTCCATGTATATATATATATATACAAAAAATAATCTATGTGTGTATATATATATACATATACATATACATAATCATGTATATATATACATATATATACAACCACCAGGTGGTTAAAAACTAGGCTAACTATATGGCTAACTAGCCCTAACCGTTCAGTTACGATAGTTCACCAGGCTAAGTTTACCTTATGGCTTTGGTTGCCTTAAAGTTAACATAAAATACATACAATGTGGGGCCCCCAAACGATAGCTAAGTTGGTGAACATAACTCCAATACCTATGGTTTATAATACTTATAACTATAGTATTCATGGGCTTTTTAAACTAACGTTCACATCACTGGGGGGCCTCACATTGTACAAACAACTCGAATAACTAGGGTTTATATGGCTTGGTTTATAATCAACCTTGGCTAACTGTTGACCTATGAACTGGTTGATTGACCTATTTTCCTCCCAACAAGATCCAACGGTACCCTCTGGTAATTTAACATAGCTATTGAAAATCACCATGCTATTAATGGGAAAATCCACTATTTCTATGGCCATTTTCAATAGCTAACCGTTAAATTACCAGAGGGTAATCCACAGCTACCCTCTGGTAAACATACACAAATCGATGGAACATCACCATTTTGGCATTTTGTAGCTGGGTCAACGAGCTAAATTTTTAAATGGCCACTTTTCCATACGAGGGTAATCCATGCCATGTCGGTCCTCGGTGCTCTGAGTGAACTCAGGAGCCGCGGTGGGCAGAATATCCTCTTGGAGGCTGCGCTTGAAGATCTCATCCACCTGCGCTTGGCTTCGCCAGCTGCGATCGGAGATCTTTTTTTGGGGGAAAATCTGGGAATGATATACTGGCTATATGGGAACATGGGGGATATACTAGGTATATAATACATATATATATATATAGACATATATATATAGACATATATATATATATATATGTATGTACTATGTATATACATATATACTATGTATATACATATATGTATACATGGGGATATACTAAGTGTATATACATATATGTGTTTAACCGTGTATATATATATATATAGGAATTGATTGATCAATCAGATATGTGTGGAGATATACCAAACACATACTCAATATATCGCATCAGGATATGCCTGGATTGTGAGGTCCCGGAAGTGGAGCATCAGCTTTGAATGGGAAAAATCCCATCCAACATGGAGGTTTTCATATGAAATACTGATTTCTTCAGGACTCCCCAAGGTTTCCCAGATGCGAACCACGGTGCTGGAATATTTACCTACAAAACTGGGCCATAAAAATGGGGTAAATGTAAGTAAATATTCCAGCACCATGGAACATCTGGGTTTGAGAATGGTACATGCTGAGAAAATCAGGGTCAGCATGAACAAGTTCTTGGGATGAAATTATGGATTAAAACAAAAGCGCAGGAAGAACTTTGTCCTTTTTGTGCACCAAACAACACATGAACAAACTCAAGAGTTCTACCACGCGGTAGGAAGATCACTAAGGGGAATGTAACACGGGAATGTAAGATACACAAATGGCTGGTGAATTTAGGTTTTTTTTAATCATCCATGTGTGAAAGAAAATCTTGACCCATAACCAGAACCTGCTACAGTTGGCATTTCATTGATTGAAACCAGGCCTTACCTTTCCCCTGGCCAGAGGACCTCTCAAAATCTGGAAATCCCACCCCAAAAAATAAATGGGCTTTTTCACCATCTTTCCCATGAATGGCTTTAAGAAATTGCTGCACAGCCACTTACCCTATATATTTATGTATTTTGAAATCATTCCCCACTGAATTATTCTGAATTGGTGAAATCTCTGTGTTTCTTCTGACATCATAACTGATCACACATGTTCCTCCAGTAGATTAACATGACGACCCTGCCATCTATCGGAGCTTGGAAGATGAGTTTCCTCTAAAATTATGCGAATTCCAAGGTAAATCACACTAAATTACCATTACTACATCACCAATTAATTAATCTGATTAAATCCCACTAAATCATTATTATATAAACCACCGCTAATTTGGGGGGAAGGTAAATCCCTCTGGTTTGGGGGGTTACAAAATCCAGGTGTTTGAGACCAGCCATCAAACGCCTGCAGACTCACGAGGCTTGGCTTTCCAACATGCGCGCGACCTGAACTGTTTTTTTTTTGGCGGGACCCGACCCACACAATCCCACACATGTGTAAAACTATCGTGATAGCCTCCATCAGTTGTGATATAACTCCTTTAACTATAGGTAACCCCCAACTAGTTTTAGTCGATTGAACAGAATTTACCCTAGGAACATTGGCGTATTGCTGCTGAAAAATGGGAATCAATGTTCGATGTTTGAAAATTACTTATATATATATATATATATAAAGATAGAGTTGATTTATAACCAGGTTGATTTAAGTGTTGTGTTTTTTAGGCTAGGTTTATAACCCCGGAATCCCTCTAGGATGCCAAATTCAGGAAATAGTTTTATTACGATTTTAATATGTTTTTTGATATGATTGGAAGATATGAATTTGATACGCTTTGAATTTGGGTTTATGATTTCGATATGGTTTTGTTATGTTTTTGATATGATTGGGGTTATGGTGTTGGAATATTTGGAATGTTTTGGATGTGATTTTGATATGGTTTGGATATGGTTTATATGGTTTTGATATGGTTTGGGAACGAAGCGCCTTTTTCAGGGTTCCTGACGGGTTGGCTTCAAGAAAGGAAACGGAAACAGCCCTGGGACAGCCTTTTGGTCGATTTCTCGAGGGTTTTTGTGCTTTTGATATGATTTTGCTGTTGTTTTGATATGGTTTTGATACGATTTTGATACGGGTTTGATATGGTTTTGATACGATTTTGGATATGGTTCGGATGGGTTGGCTTCAAATCACAAGTTTGACCCGCATCAAGAATCATAACTGAAACCATATCAAAATCATATCTAAAACCGTATCAACATCATAAGTGCAAAACCATGCCAGAAACAATTCATAACAACAAATCATATCTGAAACGTATCACAATCATTAAAAAAAATATTTTGAAAAACTTTCATCCTAGAGACTTCGGATGTTATAAGGCTAGGTATAACAATGTTTTGATATAAATTGATGTTAATAGAGCAACAAACATGACGAGGGGGGTCGGCGCCTTCTTGTAGAAACATTGGACATACCACCCGATAGGTAAGCACTTATGATATCCCCAGATGCTTAGCTGAAAATCCAAACATGGGGACCATACATCAGATTAAACCAACATGTAATCACCAACGAACAAGGTTCTTTCACTTACATCCCTTGAGTCTGAGACCCCTGGTGACCCCTGGTGACCCCTGGTGACCAACTCCAATACTTTCCACCACATTTTTGATCAGCAACTCTCAGCATCTGATACCCCTAAAATCATCCATTAAAAAAGAGGTTACCCCTTGTAAACCAGCTATTGGGATAGCCCCATAAAAATGGAAACCCCCAGAAATATCCCATCATTAATACCCTCTGGTAAACATACAAAAAATGATGGAAAATCACAATTTCTAATGAATAAATCAACATAAATAAACTATTTCTATGGTCATGTTCGCTACCCCAAGGCTTCGCTCGGATCCAAAATCCATTTCCGGTTCCCTTGTTCCGGCCGTTCCGCCTTCCCGGAAGAGCTGAAAGCGCGAGGTCCAACTGCGTGGGAATTCCATGCCAGCCATTCCTGGGCAGCAGAAGTGTTTAAACATGAAGTCATGAAGCAACGGCTTGAACATTACAACATGTGAACCTTTGGTGTCTTAAAAACAAGGGGAAACTCGGCACTTACATGATGATCATGATGCTTGAAACGGTTTTTTTGATGTTCGTTTCAATCAAATATTTGTTTGGTTTGTCGGGAAACTGTGTTGCTTTAGTCATGTCAAAATTGGGCTGGAGATCATACTGGGCATGTGGATTCCCATGGAGACCATGAGTTTTATGGTAAGACAATTTGGAAAAGGATGGGGAACACATACAATGTGAGGTCCCCCAGTTATAACTGGGTTAACAAAGCCCCAGTAACTAGTTCGTTATAAGTACCATAGAGCATAGTTATTGGAATTATTTGCACCAACTTAGATATCGAACGGGGGCCTCACATTGTATGTATATTTATACATAAGCCCGAAATCATGTAAATATGCTCAGCTGTCACTTTTTTGTATTTCATCAGGGATTCGCAGCTCATGTAGTGGTCAGAATAACACCCGAACAATTGGCGCCAAGATAGCGGCCTGTAGGCCATGTGGGTTGAACGAACTAGTTTGCCTGCTACTGGCGGTAAACATATCCATACATATCCGATATGTATATATATATATATATGTATGTAGATAGATAGATATAGATATATCTATAGATACGATATCTATGTGTATATCCCATATTTATTAAAATAATCAAAATATCTATAGATAGATGGTCTATTACAGCATGATTTATCACGGAACCCTATGAACTTCCATCTCAATCTTAGTTTACTTGTGAGGTAACCAATCCGGACTGGTGTCACGCGTAATCCACGGCAAGGGCACTGCTACCCATGAAAATTACCCTTTTTGCACAATCATATTACCCTCTGGTAATTTAACATGCCTATTTACAGTGAGTTTTCCCATTGAAAATGGTGGATCTTTCCATCGTTTTTTGTATGTTTACCAGAGGGTAAAACCAAACATTCATCAATCAATTCATCCATATGTTTGCTTCGAGTCACACGAGAAATCCCCTTGGCCCATTCATCCTGGTTTCTATCCCAGCCTGATATCTGAAAAAAATGATCGGTTCAATCCTATGTCCCTCCTAAATATCCAAACATGGAAATGGAAAATAATCCCACTAAAACAATGTTTATTACTATAGTTTATTATAGTTTCCAATTATTATAGTTTATTATAGTTTACTATAGTAATCAAACAATTGGAAAACAACATTTATAGTTTATTTACCATTGCAATGTTTGATTACCAACGGGATCCAATAATTAGGTATCTCCCTCCTTATCTGAGCTCAAACCTAAGATATCCCCATTTACATCCGGTCATTATTAATGTGCCATGGACAAGGTACATGGCTTCGACGCGAATTTCATCCCATGAAATTCCGTAAAGTGACTTAAGTTGAGGTCACAGTTCCTACACTTATGGCCCTTAAGACTTATTCAAATGGGATTGTAACTCCTGCAACTAGTTGGTTATTTTATATATATATATATATTATCACTTAAATGATTTTTTTTTTCGGTAGAACTCTTCTGTTAAGGGCTATAGCATGCTATCACTCCCTATGGATCCAGCCGCTGGTACTTTCTTAGGAAGTGTGACTAGGGTATGATTTAGGGGGTGAGCCGTTTCCATAGGGACTGTAGAGTTGAGGATTACCCTCTGGTAATTTAACATTTTGCTATTGAAACTGGCCCATAGAAATAGTGGATTTACCCATTGAAAATGGTGATTTTCCATAGCCATAGTTTTTTGTATGCTTACCAGAGGATTATCCACCCCAAAATAAAAAGTGGACCCCTGACCCCTCGTTTCATCCCCATGGACCGATAGTGAAGTTCTTGTCGCTGAAGCGCGCCTTCCTGACGTGTGCGGCCAGGGATATATTGGAGTGGGAGCCATCAACCCTAGTAACACTAGATAGTAACACTAGATAACAGTTCGTATTCCCAGTGCTGAACTGACCTTCTGGTAAATTAAGAGTTCGACCCTGAAAATAACCAATTCCTTAGAGGAAACTATTCTTCTTTACTGGAAGGAAATCACTGTGATTTGTTAAGAATTAATTATATACATAAAGGTTATCAATAAGAAGTTATGGTTACTAAGTCTAGGGAATATATTTTGAGAATTGGGTTAACACTGATTGACAATTGTTCACTGATGGATTAAGTAATGGATTAACAATAACCTAATGATGAAATGACAAAAATGATGGGTTAACAATAATGAATAACCCGTGATGGTGGAAGACTGGTTAACAACAGCATAATAGTTGAGAATAATTAGTATAGTGATATAGTGTTTAAAAACGCTAGCTAATGATGATGAATAAAATGGTTAACAAGTGGTCATCATTATATTAATGATGATCAATAAGTTTTAATTAGTGGATTACTCATTCGATCAATCATATTTGTTTGCTTCAAATCCAACTGGTCTTGGTACAAATCCCCATGTCGACTAATAGTAGTTTGAAACCCATTTTCCAGAAAGAAACATGTCTTTCTTGGCTACATTCTTTGATTCCATGTCTTGTTGGTCGAATCTACCCTATGATCCTATGGTTATTTAACATAGCCATGGAAAATGGCCCATAGAAATAGATGGTTTACCTATTAAAAATTGTGATTTTCCATGGCTATGTTAAATAACCAGATGGTATATTATTTGTTGGTTGATGATCACAATACATCCATGTGTTGCTTGGTCAAATGTCACAAATTTTGGTCCAGATCGGCCGACAAAGATTCGGGCATTAAAAAAAAACAAAACAAAACACTTGGCCGCATGGGTATGTCTGAAACATGTGTGGTAACCTTTCAGTAGAAAACACATATGAAGAAATGAGGTTTTGAAATGTTGCATCAACTCTGTGGGTGTCTGACCAGATCGCAAGGTGTCTGACCACGACTCACAAAAAATATTGGATTCAAACTTCACTGTTGGATGCATTGAAGTCCCCACCAACAAAAACAGAAAAGGAGATCACCAGATCACCAGCAAAGATGTTGGGACTTTAACTTTGACGTTAGTTGCTACCTCCCTGGAGACGCCTATCTATACATCATGTCTTGATTCACTCACCATCATATGTAGGTCCCTAGCTTTCAATCCTGTTGGATTCGTCTACAAATGAGCTTTATTATACACACAACTTGAATGAAATTACCATTTATAGATATAGATATCTAAGTATTTCAATATATGTATATATATATATACTTGTTATATAATATACTATATAAATCTATATATATATATATATATTATCTAAATGTATATATGCAAATTATAGCTAGGCTATATTACCTAACTATAAATTCTATACATTTATAGATATCTCAACGGAAACATGACGACCGAAAAACGCCTCTGCTTGCCCAAGCTGTTCTCTTCCTACGGCGCCAGACGATTCTCTCTGGGGATCTCTGGGGGCCCGAGTTGAGAACGGTGGTAAACATAGGAAAACCATAGGAAAACCATAGGAAAACCATAGGAAAACCATAGGTTAATGGTGATTTTTCATGGATTTTAATGGTGATTGTAATGGGATTTGATTGGGATACACTCTGGTCATTTAACAGTTTGCTATGGACCATGGATGAACATGGGCCATTGATATCCATTGATATCATTCAGTTCGATGATCTACGGCTTTTTGAAGATCGTGAATTTCCATGGCTAATTTCTCAATTACCACAGGGATCCACAGGGTATGCCTCATTTCCTATTGGCATGTAGCAGCCATGTTGTGAGGTCACTGATGCTTAAACTTCCAGTTGCAAAAAGAATCAAGATGCAGCAAAGAGAAAGACATACACCCTTGAAGCCGAAGCAGAATAGCTGTGGCAATGTTTTTGGGATCCACCATAACGGTTTCGACGTGGGGACCTGTCATCTGCCAGTTTACTGGATGAATTGGGCCCTTGGTCATCCAACTATCATTCTAGGATTCATGGCTGTACCCTCCGGCAATCAAATATGGCCGGTTGGGAAATCCCCGAACTCAACAGCGCGAATGGGAAAATCACCTACACATGGGAGGTTTTCCAGCAAGCCACGTTTGAGTACCAGAGGTATTCGACCATGACCACATGTACGTTTCCTAAAATGGGGGTACCCCGAAATCATCCATTTCAATAAGATGTTCCATTGTAAACCAACCATTTTGATCCATTTTGGGGAATCCCCCATTTTAGGAAACCTCCATATGTGGTCAAATGTGATCTCTCCGCATTTCAGGACCTGCATGAGTTTGATGGTGTGCCAATGCTTTTTATAAGATGTTTGTCAAAACATGAGACATTGACATAATGAGTAATGATGAGTAACACATCAATTTACCACCCCACCAACTATACTTTTTCTGGCTGGGTTAAGTAACAATCTAGATCACTATTATGATTGCAATGATATTTCAGCAAACTGAAATAATGTCATTTTGGGCACTTACTCATACATTCACCATTGACCATCATTTCTAGTGACATCGCGGTGAGTTTGCTGAAAAATGGATTTTGTTTTGTTCGCTAAGTATATAAGATTTTAGAACCAAGGTTGCCTAGGATTCATGCTACTTATCACTCTAGATGGGTTTTAAACCAACAAACACAACTTCAGGGGGAGGGGGCATATGTTAAAAGCAACCATTACAATCACAATTTCAATCTCTATGATAACTACAAGCTACTAAATTATCATATTACCATATTACCCTGACAATCACCATAAGCCATATGTCACTGTCACAATGCATAAACCTATATAATCTAGTATCACAGCCATAACATAAAATTACAAGATATGACATCCATAAACCACTATTCATCGCAATGAATCACCCTGAAGTAAGCACATGTAGTTACAAGGTAACGCCTCCCCAGTTCTGCTTGTTGGTTTCTAAACCCATCAAATAGTTCCATATTCACCATAAGCATCCATATAGCATCCATAAATCCAATCGGAATCATAGCTATGTTTGCCAACTTATCATAAATCAGTAAATCATAGTAAATCAGCTATGTTTGCTCCATGAAGTTCCCCATTGTTTTAAGCGTTTTAAGCGTTAAAATCACCAGCCCTTCCAGCCGGGTCGATCATCCCGGGCCTGGACCAAGTTGCGCAGCTTGGAGACGTAGTCCAAGTTGGGGTCCGGTGGAATGAAGGACTTGCCCTCCGACAGCCTCGCGATCTGTCACCGCTTGGATTCAAGGGATTTCACCACGAGTTCTCCAAGTTCAGGTCTTACTCATGTGGTTAAAATATGTTAAAATATGTTAAAATGCCATTTTTAGCCTCCAAAAAACCATGGTTCATTGAAAAACCACCCATTATCTGATGGTCCAAAAATTGATGGTGAAAAAACCAGCCATGTAGCCATGGTGATTTTCCTGGGGAAGACTCGTTGATCGACTGAGGTTCCCAGAAACCTGGGACTTCATCCTGGCCCAAAACTCACAAAGGGCACCTGGGATCCCATCCTGGATCGAGGTAAAAATGTCAGCAGAATCTCAGAGTCTGGAAATTTAACATAGAAAATTGCCTATGAAATAGATGATGATGATATTAAGCCATATTAAGCAATGATTATTATTCCCATATATTAAGTAATACTATGAAATCCCATTTAACCTATGTATATACTGATTTACCTATTAACAATGGTGATCTCCCATAGCTTTGGATGGTCAATCATCTACAAAGGGGGCCACATGTTCCATAGATCTTAGTTTAATTGCCAGAGGAGAAGATTTCAAAGCCAACATCTTCAGAGTTTTCACAGAACATAACCTGTCTTGAATATATTTAGTCTCTTGGTTTTCAATCATAATTGTTTCAGAATAGAACATAATCATTCATATTATAGCAATAATGGAAATGAATTATGAATTAATCTGATTTGTCCAGATGGCTAAAAAAACACCTGGTGACCTCGCGAAACCTTTGGATTCTCAGTTTATGGACGATGAGAATCCCTAAGCTTAATATACGGTATGTACCAAGGAGAAAATCATTGCGGGACTGAATCATCAATCATCATCTATCAGGTGTCTCAGTCATCTCCCCCCATCTTTAGTTCAAAACCACCAAATTCATATCTACATCAATTCAGAAATCCCAAATATATGGGATCCCCTAAATAAATGAATCTTAAATTTATCATTGGGATCCCTTAAACATCAAAAATTCACCAAATTTACCAATCCCAAAAAAACAGAAATCCCAAAAATATGGCATCCCCAAAATCCATCCCAAAAAAATATTTACCAATCCCAAAAAAACAGAAATCCCAAAAATATTAATTATTAGGCATCCCCAATTCATCCATCAATTCATCCATCCAAAATCCCCACTCGCGCCTGTCGGCCAGCACCGGATTGAAGACTTTCTTCAACAAGGTCACATTCTCGGTCTCCAGGCACTCGTAAGATCCCTGGAGCCGTGAAGCCAACGTCGTGCCAACGTTGTGACGAGCGGTCGTCGTTGGCCGCCATCATTTTCTGGTTTACTTTTGAGGAGTTCAAAAATACATACCAGGTATCTGGTATATATATATATATATATATTATATCATTATTCAATTTAGTGTTATATATATACATATATATATGTAGTACAGTAATATGTGCGTATATATACATACATTACTATATGATCATTTGCACATTATATATATAGTACATCTTATTCATGCATGCATATGGATACATATATATATATATGTATATATTTATATGGATTTTGACGGCACAAGTGTAAGTGAGTAAAGTTGATTCTCGGATTGATCACCTTCGAAAGCCCAATTTTCCTTGGGTTTCACGATTGGTTTTCCACATCTAGGGTAGTCATTGGGGATCATGACTTCCCAATAGATCTCAATCATCCCAACTATGGTTCAGAACGCAACAATAAATTTGAAACCACCAACCAAACATCATGTTACAATTTTAAGCCTCCATTAAGATTCGCAACATCTGAATAGCATCAAAAAACACTTACCCGCAAAACATCCATACCTTGAATGACAGGTTGAAGAGACGTCATGCAAGGTCCGTTTCCTCACCTTAAATTGGGATTGCAACTTTGGGGTCTTATATGGAGCCTGATGAAATTTGAAAGCAAGTTCAAATTGCACATCCTATAACCATAATTGACCATAGCCTATGCAGCATTGTGCAAATGCAGGCACTCGCACTGCTTGGATGTGCATCTTAGCGAGTAAGTACAGTAGTTTGTCTTACGCATACATGGTGGTGCCCCTCAAATTATAAGTTGCTTTACAATTCTCTTTATATAACTATAGTCTATAGTCTCCACAAACCCAAATAAGTTGGTTTATCACCCAATCTAACTATGGAATACCATAGAATTGTTCCCCATAAACCCAAACTAACTATAGTGGAGTTATGTGAACCCCAACTTAGCTATCACAAATCAGCTATGTTCATCCCATTAAAAAAAAAAAACCATTTCTTGTTGGTCAAATTACCATGATTTTTCACCAGAAATTCTGTCCCATCATATACCCTCTGGTAAACATACAAAAAACGATGGAAAATCACCATATTTAATGGGAAAACTTACTATAAATGGCCATCGGCCATTTTCAATAGCTATGTTAATTTACCAGAGGGTAGCTGCCTTAAAGAAAACCCACGGTTATGAAGCGGTAAAAAAACTAGGATGACTATCGTCGAGTCCTAAGAAGGATATCAATCTGCAAAAACAACACATCTCCAGCACAATGAAGCAATTATCAGTCCTTGGAAAATAAACTCACAGTACATATTAGAATATATACTTACAAATGGATGGTAACATATATCATTAAAGAAAAACACCAGTCCATCCATTTCACCAGTAACGTACATAAAATCATAAAGAAATGAAATCTTCCGCAGCGATTTTCTCCAGATCCCGCACCTCACGCAAAGAGGACAGGAAGGCCTCACGACGGGACGTAACCAGCGGTGCAGTTGGGGTACTTTTTTTTATGGCAAGAAGACCATAACAGAACGGGCAGTCAAGAATCTGAAGCCGAGAGTAGCTGGGGTTTAAGTCATTGAGATGGAGACGCTTCAGCAGATTAGGGCAGCAGCAAACTCTGGCAGTCAAGTGGTTTGTTAGCCAGGTTGCTGTATCGCATATACCTGGATTACCATCCTTTTTTCTTGGGCACCTATCACCTTCAGCAATATCTTAAAAAAATGCCTTTACTAGTTGGTCCCCCTATTAGACCCTGGTATCTATCAGGAGGAGCAACTATCCCTGAAAATACTGAATCAACACCAGGTAATTGTGGTACATCGCAATGTGGTTCTGTTTGAGATAGGCTATACCAACTCAACTGTTCAATCACATATTCCCCATTCAACAGCTATAACTTGGGGTGTACTAATGGTGTACCCTCCATTTTTGGACAAAGCCAATATATCCAATAGGATCCACTTATACACAATTACAAGCCACCCGACAAAACTGTTGCCAGCCGTGTTATAGTATGATTACAAGCGAACAACAATTGTCTAATCAGAATTATTATACACACAACTGACAAATAAATCAAAGGCCATATGGATCTGTCTGAAATAAACAAAAAAACATTCCATCATCTGGTTAATCACTTTCCATAATGGAAATGCCACAACTTGGTGTCAATTCCGCACTTTCAGTCACACCCATGTCTCTTACTGTTTCAACCCCATCATATCCCTATTATAATGGTTCCGCAATTGATTCCACTCCCCTTATCTGCTGGTGATACCTCCAACAAGACACAATGAATATCAATATCCCACTACATATCATGGTTGGTGGTTTTAACCGAGTCATACATGTATATATATATAAAGTTGATAAACAACTAATTAAACAAAACTCCCAATCATCCCCATCTAGACTGAAGATGATTGATGGATCAATACCAATCATCTAAATCATCTAAATCATCTAAATCATCTTAAATGAATATTGTACAATAATTGTACAATAATCCCCATCTAAACTCACCATCTAAACTCCCATGGATCATATCATTATGGTTTTCATCAATGGGCCATGGCTTCTATAGCAAACTGTTAAATAACCAGAGAGTGGAAAAAACATGAACAAATATCACTACAGTTTTTCACTATCATGGAAAAGAGATATCGCCAGTGGTAGCTTTTCATATCAAAACTCCCAAAAAATATCACCACCACAAAAAAATCACGCCTTGCCCAAGGTGATACGCCCCTCGACCGAGTCGAAGGAGGCACCTAGGTGCTCTGCCGTGCCGGGTGCCACAAAAAGTTTGTTGTGAAAATGGTGATTTGCCTATGAATCCTACGAAGAATTAGAGAAAACGGAGACTTAATGCAGTTGAAATCAGAATTTTAATCCCAAATCCAATGAATACCCAATTGTTGATGATGCATCAGCATATTTTAAAATATGGAATTCAATGAAATATCAGGATCCAATATGATTTCAACCAGTCAGCATGTGGATTTAATAAGAACACGATCAATTTCAACACTAAGGATGACTAAGCTTACTGTCCATGGTTCAACAAATTGGTATGTATATTATATATATATATATATGCTATTTCTGTTGAGTGCTTCGCTGTACAGTGGGTGTGAAATCAAATTGGTATATATATATATATATATAACTATGGCACTCTGGTGATAAACTCCCGTATATAGTCCCTATAACTATGGTTACATATCCGCTTATTATAAAACAACTCCACGCAAGCAGCAACGAAGAGATAAAGGATACTTAAATTCCATCTATTTTTAGTAGCCAGCTGAATTCCAACATAAATATCTACAGTAAGAAGTTTTAAACCACTGGTGTTTTATACGTGTTAAACGTGGAGTTTCAGAATGGTTTTCTCCCGTTGGGATCGATCTTCGGAATGTCAGGGCTGGTCTTAGATCTGGCGATGCCTATGCCTTGTGCGAATTGGAGATGCTTGGAGCTGACTCTCTAGCGCGATGAATACGTGATACTATGAGATCATATATATATATATCATATATTATATATAACTAATCCTACATATTGCTGCAAGACGACATGAGGACAGTATGTTCCATTTGTACTTGGAAGATCATCCCAATCTAAATGGCATGTCCCTGAGAACCAGAATTTTACTAAGTGTGCTAGCAGAAAAACTACAAATGTTGCGGCATGATTAATTTATGATGCTCAAGATTTTTCATCTACTATCTGGTTATGACTAACATAGCCATGGAAAATCACCATGCTATTAATAGGTAAACCTCTATTTCTATGGGCCATTTCCCATGGCTATGTTAGTCATAGCCAGAGGGTATTTTCAAATATGGTGATAATCGAAATCCTGGGGACCCCATCGAAGTTTACCACCAGTTTCACCACCGCAAAAAAATCCACCAAAATAAATATGAGTGGTGCCAACAGCTATATATTTAACAGCTGTTTCTGTTATATGAATTCCATATGTTTCCTGGTTAAATCACCATGTTTACATATCTTTGTCATCAAAACCCCAAGTTTCTGCTGATGCATATTTCCACAATCTGAAAAATTCCTGATGATTATTCACCAGTTACTAGGTGGTTTGGTCCAAAAAAAAATCCTTCGCCATGAAAAAGACACATTAAACATCAATAAATCACCATTTAATCCTCATTGAATCACCATGAAAAATCACAAACATCACCTGATTGGTGGTTTCAATCCTTCTGAAAAATGATGGAGTTCGTCAGTTGGGTCCCAACCTATGGAAAGTCATCAAATTCCATGGTTCCAGTCACCACCGGTGAATTGTCACCACCGGTGAATTATAACCCATCAGTCATTGCTGTCACACCTCCATCGAATGACCATGAAAAATCACAAACATCACCGCGTGTTCCAAGCGCCGTTTCCTGGACGCCAAGCAGCTGCAGGCTGGCATATTGGAGAAGCGTTCACAGCTGCTGAGGTCAAACTTGTCCAACGCGAGGTCCACACCTGACGGATGGAGACATATATATATATATATATACGTATAATATGTATAATATATATATATATATATATACATAATATATAATATGTATATATATATATATACATATTATAATATGTATAATAGATATATATATATATATGAAAACATGTATATATATATATATACATCTTAAGATTTGCTATTAGATGAAATCAGTCCTGCTTAAATTTACTAGGGACATTCATATATTTATTGTAGTGATGAATAGATAAATAGATTAGATCAGATTGGATTAGAGTAGAGTAGATTTGATTGGACTGGATTAGATAGATTAGATTAGATTAGATTAGATTTAGATTAGATTTAGATTAGATTAGATTAGATAATTAGATATATTAAATATATAGATAGATAGTAATATATATATAATATTTACTATTAGATGAAATTAGTCCTACTCGAACTTACTATTAGCATTGATTGATCTTGAGTATTGTTTTTGTCTTAGGTTAGGAGTTTGAAGCCTATGGTTTTCCATGTCCTCTATATGCCTGATGGTTTATCCCCCTTGGGGTTTGAAAATTGGGAAACCACCAGCCAACTCGTGAAAAACTTGCCAAGATCAAACCTATCATCTATGGGCTTTGGCTTGCGTTGGTCACAATATGTTTGCTAGTTCAAGTGTCGGTTGAATCAACAGTATTGATGACTTTTGATGTCTTGCTTAGTATCCAAATATACTGTATTTGTTGGGTGATACTTCTCATTTACAGTCAAGTGCTGGTTGCAACATGGCCAAATTGTTGGTGAAAAAACATGATTGTTGGCCTTTTTCTTTACTCTTCCTGGTTGACATTCTCATGTTTGTTGGTTCATACAATCCCATCTCCCCGGGGCTAGTAATATCCACATTTTTCTTTGAGTCTCCCATGTATGGGTGGTACCCTCCAACAAATTAACATATATATACCCTGCCAGATAGGGGTTGGAAGACTAGTTTCCACTATAAATTGGTCATGTTCAGGGTCTATGTTAATGTACCAGGGGGTATTTCACTGGCTAAATCAATATAATTCACACGCTCAAAAGAAGGTTGAATTGAGATGCTTCCTAGTTAGTCATCCTGGAGTAGATAGAATATGACAATTTCCAACAACCCTCACTAAAATGGGAATATGTTTGAACATCTTAAATTTCTAGCTTCTGTACTTCAGGACTATTGTAAATATACACCAATACATACAAATATAAAAATAAATAAAACTATATATTGTATACAATTATATACATATGTATAGCATTCTACATGTCTATGTAGATACTGGTAGCAACCTCAAAAGAAAGGAAAAAAAACGTCATAAATCATTGTTATAGCTGGCTGGAATATCCACCCCATCGCCCCGGAGCGGACTTCAGAGATGTTCCCCATCTGTTCCAAAGGGTTTTCCCATGACATTTTCAGAGATATGTCTTTGGACATCGAAAAATGCTAGTATGTATATAATATCAATCATACATAATCATCTCCATCTCATCTCAGGTATATCCTAAACTTATATCATTATCTCCATCTCATCCATCTCATCCCCATATCAAAATCCTGCACCAAAAGGATGGTAGAAAGTCTATACCCTCTGGTAATTTAACATTGCTATAGAAAATCAGCATTTTTAATAGGTAAACCCATCTCTATGGGCCATGGCTTCCATAGCAAACTGTTAGTTTACCAGAGGGTAGCACAATCAAATCCCATGAAAATCACCATTAAAATCCATTCAATCACCATGAACCTATGGTTTTTCCTACGGTTTTCTTATGTTTACCACCGTTCTCAACTGGTTTTCTTGCGCAAGCATCAGCCTTGCGGCTGGTCCTTCTGGGTGAGCTGAAACCGCTGCGGCATGAACCTCGCTGGATTTCCAGGCTGAAAAATATGGGGATTGAAGCATCAAACACGAGGATTTCATGATGGCAGAACTAGGCCAAAGTTCTGTTGGTAGACATAACTAGTATAGCAAAAAATAGCAAAAACAACAAACATGGAGAAAGCAAAAAAAAATGGCCCAGAACATTTATATACATGGATTTATAACACTGTCTGAATCTTGGATTTATGGTAGATATCGCCAAAAATGGAATGATGAGCATAAAACAACAAACATAACTGGGTGGGGAACTATATTCTGGGAATGTTTCAGGATCACAATTGTCAGCAAAAAAACATAGAATATGTCTAAACAAACCGATGTATGTAAATGGATGTGGAATATATATATATATATATAGTAAACATCTAGCAATTGTGTAACTAAACATAAATATATACAAGTCGATATAAGATCATATAAGTGCTATATAATCATATACTTGAACAATATATCATGTATGTATGTATATATATATATACATACATACATACATAGCATTACATAACTATCGTATACTTCCAGCAATTAATACAGCGTGAACTCTGGTTGGACAATTTGAGACTTCAATCGTTTACAACCCCTGCTTTTTAGGTGGTCAGTCAAGTCACGCCGAAGATGTTTAGTTTTGAACTTACTGAGGGTGGAAGAAATCCTGCACCACCAAAAGGATGGTTGAAACCCTATAAATCATGGGATAAACCACCTATCAACTGGTGCAGGATTTCTACCATCCACAGTATTTTGCTTAATATCTTTAGTATTCGATATGGTTGGCTGAAAACTATCAGTATGAAGCTGGTTGAATCAACCTAGTTGATCATAAAACGACCCTTGGCCACGCTCAATCATTGGATGTCTATGAGTTCGTTGCTGATATGGTCACTGTGAGAGTCACTCCGTATAACAGTTCTGTGCTGTTAGTAAATCAACTGGATTTCAAGGGGATCTTATTGTTGTTTGGTCGATGTTTCAAGTGGTTCTGTTAAAAGCCCCCCAGGGTAATTTAACATTAGGGTATTGTGGAAAATATACAGTAAGTATAAATATACCTATATAATTAAATATAACTAGGGTAATGGTGGCCGCTTTGAACACTTAGGAGATTTTGGAAGAATTATTCTACCAGGGCCACAGCCAGAACCAGTGCATATCTGCCAAATCACATTGGCCGGCCAGTGGGGCCCAACTGCATACCTGGCAACGAGAATCGTCGGTGACCAGTGTTGAACTTTTACGGAGGAACCAAGGCACGGTTGGATGTGAAAGAAATGACAATTGTATAGATAGGTGTATCTCTATGTGCCTATATTTATCTACATGATGAAAATATACAGTAAGTATTAAGTATATATATATTGTGTATTTTTCCACTGCTCTAAATTACTGCAGAGATAAGGTCCAACCATGCAAAAGGGCAACAGAAAACATCACATGGACAACATGGCAATACCGCCGTTGGGTGGCACAAATTCAGGTTAAGTTGATAATGTTTGACAATTGTTAAAACCATGTTAAAACCATCCAGTTTGGTTGCAAGGTGGTGCCCTCCAATTAGCCAACTTGGCCTATAACTACGCTGTTGAATTTATGGATACCCTCTGGTAATTTAACATAGCTATTGAAAATCACCATGCTATCAATGGGTAAATCCACTATAAACGGCCATTTTCAATAGCTTTTTGTGGGTTTACCAGAGGGTATATCGGACTACAGTATACAGTTCGATCGGATGAATTTACAACCAACAAACATAACTGGCCACCTTGCAACTACCATAATTCTGGTGGAAAAAAACACCACTCCCGTTGAATTGGAGAATCGATTCTTTTTTTCAGCCGTCCCAAATACCAGTGATAAGTACAAACATAACCCCATTTATAGAATGTATTAATATAATCCCATAGAAATAACCGGTTATAGCTAATAAATGGCCATACCATGTCATGTGGAGATAAGTCCTCAATAATTCTGGTTACCCTCTAGTAAACTAACATAGCTGTGGAAAATAGCCCATTTATAGATGGTTTACCGGTTTACCCATTAAAAATAGTGATTATCCATACTTGTGTTAACTTACCAGAGGGTAGTATGTCCTCTATGTGAATTATCCCAAGTATCAATTGGTCAGAAAAACTCTAATAAGGCTATGAAAAATAGCTTTGATGGTTGTTTATTAATTATCGTTATCCCAGTCATTCAATTAATTTATAAATGGTCGCGAGAAATGATGTGTTTTGTTTTTTTTTACATCTAAGATTATCCCATTTAATTATCATGATTTATCCCATTATCATACAATGTGAGGCCCCCAAGATAGCTAAGTTGGTTTATAACTCCAATAACTATGGATTATGGTAGGGCTTATAAACCAACTTATAACTGGGGGGCCTCACATTGTACTTCATATTATGGTTCACAAACTGGATCCAGCCGTAGCTTCCTTTTTAGGAAGTGTGACTGGGGGATCCAGGGGGATAGCGTACTGTTACCTTTGTAAACTCATCATATTCACTACCCGGCCTGGTTAACTTTTAATGGTGATTTTTCATGGGATTTTCATGGTGATGTTAATGGATTTTAATGGTGATTTAATGGGATGTAATGGGATTTAAATTATTTAAAGATGGTTTAGCTAAATCCTCATTTACAGATTTAAGGTTGAACTTATATAATAGGAATAAATAGGGTTTAATGGGATTTGATTGGGATATACCCTCTGGTAAACTAACATAGCTATTGAAAATCACCAATTTAAAAGGTAAAACATCTATAAATGGTCCGTGGCTTCCATAGCTATGTTAAATTACCAGATGGTACTGGTTGTACATCCCATTACCCGATAACATGGATAGTTCTATATATGATTCTATTATATATTCCACTACCAATCTGGCAATTTCACTAATTACCCATTTGGATCCATTTGGTAAGTTCCTTAAGTGGGTATATATTCCACAACATGTGGGGATGGGTCAAAACCTATTAGCACCATATTTGTGGGGAATAACATGGAATAACCGAATAACATCGAATAATCATTCATAACCCAACTCTAGTGTTTTAGGGTACCATCCGGGTATCAGGCTAAAATGACTGCCAGTTATGGATCAAATGGGGAAACCCCATAACCCCTGCTGCCCGCCTTGGATGTCAAAGCGAGCTGGTTGCGTCAAGGCGGCTCCTGTCGAGCCACGTGGCGGAAAAGCCATGCGGAAAAGCCATAGGGAAACCTTATGATCATCTATAGCTGATGTTCATTGATTTTCGAGATCGAAGTGTCAAAAACATGTTTCAAACAAGTTGACTCAAAAAACAACGAAACCATAGGAAAAAAAAGGAACATAACATAACAATACATAACATAACCATAGGAACCATAGGAACCATAGGAACCATATATGGATTATTAATGTCTCATGGGATATATAGGCAACTGAATCCATGGATTTCATGGGCCGAGAACTGGGTCGGGATTTCATGGGTCTATTTAAGTTGGCCATTTGAAGAGTGATGATCCATGATTAAAAAATGGGGAAAATCCCGGAAAATTCAGGGGTATTTCAGATTTTCAGC